>Ga0209017_10000466_pt1 | contig 40199 bp, 31 predicted proteins | sample YNPBryunderm2012_FD_185812 | JGI IMG/M metagenome (GOLD analysis project Ga0209017, IMG submission 185812) | Anoxygenic and chlorotrophic microbial mat microbial communities from Yellowstone National Park, USA - YNP Bryant MS undermat 2012... ...
CCCTGGCCCGGACGAAGATTTCGGCACTCCAAGCGGCCGCAGCCCAGCAGAACACCAGGATTCCCACCGAAATAGCAAACTTCATTTTCATGTGGAGGTTCATGTGGAGGTCCTTTGCTCACAAAAGGTCTGGCCTACCGGTCGCCCACGGTTCCTCTGGGATGGGGATCGGATAAAATATAGAATACTCCAAGAGAGCGACCATGCTAGGGGGAACACCGGCAGTTTCGATCATAGAAGCCCCAAGGCGTGCAGAGGCCAGGGGAGTGTGTGTGGCACCTTCCACAGGAGAAGGATCATGGGGTATGCGTTTGGGCAGAAAGGTATGATAAGGGGGCTGGTGGCTACGGTGGGAGTGCTCTGGTGGATAGGGATGGTAGGGGGGTGCACCGACCAGCCGCCGCCGAAATTGCCGGGCGACGCCTGGCCGGCTCCTGGGTCGTCCGGTGCTTCCGGTTCAAAATCTCCGGATTCCCTCCGCAAAGGCAGGGTCGAGCCCCAACGCTTCTGTGAACTGATCGCCCTGAATCCCGACCGGGTGGAAGAATTCCAGAAATTGCACCAGAAAATTCCCCAGGCGGTCCGGGACGCCATCCACCAGAAAAACATCCGCAATTATTCCGTTTTTATCTGTAGCACCAGGGAGCAGGTGTATGCGATCCGATACTATGAATATGTGGGCCAAGAATATGCGGCCGACATGGCCGAACTGGAACGCCATCCCGACTACAAAGCTTGGCGGAATGCCTGGGAAGAATGCCAGGTAACGCTCATGCCGCTATCCAGCGGCAATTGGTGGGCGCCCTCTAAGGAAATCTGCCATCTGGAGTGATCTTTTTCCGGGTAGGATTTTAGCCGAATGGACGGGCGTGCATGGCAGGCCTGCCCAAGCGCCGATCCACCTTAGATCCCGGCAGAGATCGGACCTGACCAGTAGATCCCTCCAAGGGTCTTTTCCTTCAGCATAGAATTAAAACATTACCTTTCCGGAACTTCTAGCCGGGCCAGGATGCAACCAAACTTCGCCGACACGACCCAGGAGGAAGTCTCTGTGGATGCTGCGAAAAAAAGTGCAGACATACCTCCGGTGGAGCTTTCGGCCGAGTTGGCGGCCAAACGGGACGCCCTGTTGGCCCTGCTGCGGAGTTTCGGCAGTTGTGTGGTAGCATTTTCGGGCGGATTGGATAGCACCGTGTTGGCCAAGGCGGCGCAGGTGGCCCTAGGCGACCGGGCGATTGCCGCTACCGGCACCAGTCCCAGCATGGCCGCCGGCGAACTGGAAGTTTGCCAAGAGCTTGCCCGCCAGATCGGCATCCGACATGAAATTTTTTCCACAGGTGAATTGGAGCACCCGCAGTATCGGCAAAATCCGCCCGACCGCTGCTACTATTGCAAGAGCGACCTTTTCACCAGGTTGCAAGAATTGGCGCAGCAGTGGCAAGTGGCTGTGGTCTGCGATGGGGCCAACCGGGACGATCTGGCCGACTACCGCCCCGGCTCCCAGGCCGCCCGAGAAAACCAGGTCCGAAGTCCATTGGCCGAGGTCGGACTCGGCAAGGAGGAGCTCCGCCAACTGGCCGCCTGGTGGCAGTTGCCCGTTTGGAACAAGCCGGCCACGCCCTGCCTGGCAAGCCGCATCGCCTATGGGGAACCCATCACACCCGAGCGACTGGAAATGATCGACCAGGCGGAGCGGTTTCTCCGCTCTTTGGGATTCGAGCCGGTTCGGGTCCGCTACCATCGGGGGGACCTGGCCCGCATTGAAGTGCCCCGGGCCGAATTGGACCGCCTGTTGGCCTCCCCTGTGCGGGATCAGGTGGCTGAGCGACTGAAGCAGCTTGGGTTTAAGTTCGTTTCGGTGGACCTGGAGGGGTTCCGTTCCGGAAGCCTCAACGTGCTGGTGAGCGAACTTTCGGTGGCTTCCTCCAGGACCAGAGGCCCTCGCTGATCCCATGACCATTTCTCCGGGAGCTCCTGCTAGCGGCAGCCCCGTTCTCAGCCGGCAAGCCGCAGAAAGGCCCCCTGCTGGGCAGCGGGGAACACACGTCGGGTGGAAGGGAGATAGGTGGCCAGGAATACATGAACTTCTGTATAAAATTGGAGCACCACGTATGTCTACCACGGAAGCGATCGGACGGGTGATCCTGCGGGCTGGCAAGGCCAAGCCTTTTTTTGGTCGGCATCCGTGGGTGTTGGCTTCCGCCATTGAGCGGGTGGAAGGCAGCCCGTCCAACGGCGATGTGGTGGACCTGGTTACGCAGACGGGTCATTTTGTGGCCCGGGGGATTTGGAATGGACGGAGTCGGATAAGGGTTCGCCTGTACACATGGCGAGCGGAACAAGCCCTGGACGAAGCCTTTTGGCACCACAGGCTCGAGGAGGCGGTTCGGCTTCGGAACCTGTTGGGCTACGAGGGTCCGAACGAGGCGGCTCGGCTTGTCTATAGCGAAGCCGACGGCCTGAGCGGTCTGATCGTGGACCGGTACGGCCCCTATCTGGTGGTGCAAGTGACGGCGGCGGCCATGGCACGGCGATTGCCGCTTGTCGTGGACTGGCTCGTCCAAAACCTGCATCCTACCGGAATCCTCCTGCGCAGCGAACCGGCCACCCTCCGAGCCGAGGGACTCTGTTTGGAAGACAAGGTGCTGTGGGGCCAGGTGCCGTCGGAACCGGTAGAAATTTGTGAATATGGCCTCCGATACCTGGTGGATCTGGTCGGCGGGCAAAAGACGGGCTTTTATCTGGATCAGCGGGAAAACCGGCAGGCTGCCGCTCGATATTGTCGGGGTCGGCATGTTCTGGATATGTTCTGTTATACAGGTGGTTTCGCTCTGGCCGCCGCACGGGCCGGCGCAGCAACTGTGCTGGGCATCGACGATAGCCAGAAAGCAGTCCAACTGGCCCAGGCCAACGCCCAACTCAACGGACTTCCGAACGTGCAATTTGCCCAGGGCGACTGTTTCCAGACCATGGAGCGTTTCCTGGCGGAAAACCGGCGGTTCGACTGTGTGGTGTTGGATCCGCCCCGTTTTGCCCGAAGCCGACGAAGCCTCCCTCGGGCACTCCGGGCATACCATTGGCTCAATCGGCTGGGCGTGGAATTGCTCCAGCCCGGCGGAATCCTCGTTACCTGCAGTTGTTCCGGTCATGTCCGCCGAGAGGATTTTCTCGAAATGCTCATGGGCGTATCGGAAAAGAGTGCCCGGCCCATCCAGATTTTAGAACAGCGCGGAGCGGCACCGGACCATCCGGTCCTAGCCACCTGCCGAGAAAGCGATTATCTGAAATGTTTTATTTGCCGGGTGGGGTAGGGAATATTTCCTTCATCGTAACATGGGAGCCGAATGCGGAGGCACGCCTGTCGTGCCCCCCAGCGCCCATCTAAGGAAGATACCTCCAAGGGATCGGACCTAAGGCCAAGGGCATCTTCACTCGGCCAAAATGCTACCTTTCATCTAACGAGTGTCCGGAGAGGGGGATGCCTCGGAAAGCCCGGCGGCCCTGGCAACCGGCCGGGTGGCTTCGACGGACCTTCAGCTTGTTTTTTCCCAGACCGGGTATATCTTTCGGTTTTGGGGACAGTTATACTGAGTCCATCCGGTGGGTGTCGATTTTCCCTTCCGGGAGCGATTGGCCTGCCAGCGTTTTTCCTGCGCTTCCTGGGCGTTGGGGGAGAACGGGCCTTTGGGTGCGATGGGCTTGGCGGAGAAGGAGTCCTGCCATGAAATGTTCTTTTGTTTATTGTTTTTTTGTTCATTTTGGGGTGGGCAAGCGTCAAGATGAGGTTTCTATCGGTCATCGGCCAACCCGAACGCCGAGTCCCAGCCCGACCAACGGCGGGCGGTTTTTCGGGCTGCGAGCTGGGCAGGTCGTCTGGCTCCTGGTGGCCATGGGGGCATGGGCGTGGATGGGGGGACTGCTTTGGGCCAAGGTGCCGCCCGAATGGACCCTGTTGGGCGACCGGCCCGGAGATCGGATGCTGGCCGAATATTTCCGGTTGGAGACGAAACGGTTGGCCGACGCCTGCTTGACAGACATCAGTTCCCTCGACCAATGGAAGGCCCGGCGCCAGGCGTATCATCGGCAGTTTCGCCAGATGCTGGGCCTGGACCCCCTGCCGCCCCGAACCGAGCTCCAACCGGTCGTTACTGGCCAGGTGGAGGCCGAGGATATCGTCGTGGAGAAACTCTATTTTCAATCGATGCCGGGGCTTTATGTAACTGGCAATCTTTATCGGCCGAAGGAGGTGCGGGAGCCGTTGCCGGCCGTTTTGTATGTGTGCGGCCACGGGGCGGTGAAGAAAGGGGACATTAGTTACGGAAACAAATGTACATATCAGCATCATGGCATCTGGCTGGCTAAGCATGGGTATGTGTGCCTGACCATCGACACCCTCCAACTGGGCGAAATCGAGGGCATCCATCACGGCACGTATCGGTACGGCATGTGGTGGTGGAATAGCTACGGATATACACCGGCCGGCGTCGAGGCCTGGAACTGCGTGCGGGCGCTGGATTATCTGCAGACGAGAAAAGAGGTGGATGCGAAGCGGATCGGGGTAACCGGTCGGAGCGGCGGCGGCGCCTACAGTTGGTGGATCGCCGCCCTGGACGATCGCATCCAGGCCGCCGTCCCCGTGGCCGGCATTACCGATCTGGAAACCACGTGGTGGATGGCTGTGTGGAAGGCCACTGTGATTGTATGTATATCGTCAATACGTATCGGTGGGATTATCCCCTGGTGGCGGCCTTGATTGCGCCTAGACCGCTGCTCGTGGGCAATACCGACCAGGACAGTATCTTTCCGCTGGACGGCGTAGAACGGCTTTTCGAGAAGGTGCGGCGTATCTATCGGCTCTACGGTGCGGAGGACAACTTCCAGAAGGCCATTTTCCCCGGCGGCCACCAGGATCTGCCGGAACTCCAAAAGGCCGCCTTCGCCTTCTTCGATAAACACCTCAAAGGGATTCAGCGGGACCCCGGCGAAGTGGGCCGCAAACTCTTCGAGCCGGAACAGTTGAAAGTCTTCCAACAGTTGCCCACCGACCAGATCAATACCACGATTCAGGAACGATTCGTTCGCTTGGCCCCGCCGGCCGCTCCGCCAGAGTCCAAACAAGCCTGGCAAACGCTAGTGTCCCAATGGATGGAGGGGCTTGGGGAATATTCCTTCCGGGCGTGGCCGAAGGATCCCCCGCCGCTGCAATTGCACTCGGCCTGGCAAGCGGAATCGGCCGGACTCCGGGCTACCCAATATGAGTTTACCAGCCAGGAAGCGATTCGGCTCCCGCTGCTGGTGATCGAAAAATCCGCGGGCAGCCCGCCGCCTCCCGGAGAACAAGCGAAGGAAGCTCTCTTTCTGGTGTTGGCCGATCAGGCCCAATGGGAGTCCTTTGTCCGTCGGTTGCCGGAGGAGTTAACGCATCGGCTGGAACCCCCGGCGTCCCCACCGGAGCCAAAATCGGCCCCGCCTAAACCCACCTCCGTGGTGCAACCGCCCAAGCCGAGCTTAGAACCGGCCCCGCCTAAACCCACTTCCGCCTCCGCGCCGCCCCAACCGAAGCCAGAGTCCGAACCCCCAAAACAAACATCCGAGCCCCAACCTCCCCCAACTCCGCCGGACATCCCCAAACCGAAGGCGGAGCCGGAACCAAAATCGTCCCAGCCCGCCGTGGCCAAGCCGATGGCTGAATCTGCTGGCAACCCGGCTTCCAAGCCGTCGGCAGCCAAGGCGACCGAACAGACGCCGGCTCCTCCGGAGGTGCCGCCGGAAGCGTGGCAGGAGGCATTTCGAGCGTTGGAGGGGGGGCAGGTGGTGGTCGTGTTTGCTCCTCGGGGTGTCGGCCCCACCGCATTCAACCCGTCGCCGCGCAAACAGGTGCAGATCCGCCGCCGATTTATGCTTCTGGGGCAGACGCTGGAGGGGATGCAATTGTGGGACCTCCGCCGGGCGATCCAGGCGGTGCGGAACCTGCCGGAACTCCAACAGACCCGGTGGCGTTGGATGGGGCGGGGGGATGGGGCCGGGATGCTGGTGTATGCGGCGGTGGTGGAACCGCCGCCGGCGGAGATGTTGCTTTACGAGCCGCCGGCCAGCCATCGGGATGGTCTGCCGCTATTGAACGTGCGTCGTATCTGGGATATGCGGGAGGCGCTGGCCGTGGCGGCATGTAGAACGAAAGTTCACCTCCACACCCGCCATCCGGAAATGGCCCACCTGGCCAAGGAGGTGATCGATCGGCTCGGTCTCGGAGGCCACCGGGTGGAAATCGTCGCCCTGCCCGAATCGGCTCCTAAACCATAGGAATGCCTTCGATCTTGAAATACCGGGCGGCGTTTCGGTAGCAGATGTCTTGGACCATGCTGCCTACCAGATCGAAGTCCCGGGGCAGGAGGCCTTCGGTCATATCTTGGCCCAGGATATTGCACAAAATCCGTCGGAAATATTCATGACGGATGAAGGAGAGGAAGGATCGGCTGTCGGTGAGCATGCCGACGAATTGGCTGAGCAGGCCCATATTGGACAGGGCTTCGATCTGGCGTTCGATGCCGTTTTTTTGATCCAGGAACCACCAAGCGCTGCCCATCTGCATTTTGCCGGGCGTCCGGCCATCCTGGAAATTCCCGAGCATGGTAGCCACCAGTTCATTATCTGCCGGGTTCAGGTTATAGAGGATGGTGCGGGTCAGGCGGCCCCGCTGTTCCAGACGGTCGAAGAACCGTGCCATGGCAGCCCCCTGCGGCCAATCCCCAATGGAATCAAAGCCGGTGTCCGGCCCCAGGGTCTGGAAGGCCCGTGTATTGTTGTTCCTCATGCAGCCGAAATGGAATTGTTGGGTCCAATCTTTCTCCGCATTCATAGAGGCTAACTCGAACAGGACAGCGGATTTGTACTTGGCCGCGGATTCGGCATCCAGCGGTTGGCCGTCTCGATACACCCGGCCAAAGGCCGACTCCACCTCCTGAGCCGTGTAATCCTCCGCATAAAAGACGGTCAAGCCATGATCGGCCAATCGGCAGCCAACCGCATGGAACCCATCGTGCCGTCGGCGCAGGGCTTCCAAAAACGAATCGAAGTCCTGAATCCGCACGCCGCTTACTTCCCCAAGCCGATCCACCCAGGAGCGAAAGGCCGCAGGATTTTCCACGGCCAAAGCGCGATCGGGCCGAAACGTCGGTAAAACCCGCACCGCCAACGACCGATCCGCCGCCATCTGCCGATGGTAGTCCAACGTGTCCGTCGGATCATCGGTGGTGCACAAAAGCACCACATTCATCTGCCGGAGCAACCCCCGGGCCGAAAACTCCTTCCGGGCCAACAGGCTGTTGCAATGCTCCCAAATCTCCTTGGCCGTGGCCGGGCAGAGCAACCGATCCGAAATTCCAAAGGGCCGCTTCAGCTCCATATGCGTCCAATGATACAGGGGATTCCGAAGCAATTTGGGCACGGTCTCGGCCCATCGGAGAAACTTCTCCCAGTCGGAGGCGTCGCCGGTGCAATAACGTTCCGGTACCCCCGCCGTGCGCATCGCCCGCCATTTGTAATGGTCCCCAGCCAGCCAAATACGGGTCAAATTGTCAAATTGGTGGTCCTCGGCAATCTGCTGGGGCGGCAGATGGGAATGATAATCAAAAATGGGCATCGACTTGGCATACTCATGATACAATCGCTGCGCCGCCTCGGTCTGCAAAAGAAAGTTTTCGGTAATGAACACATCAGCCATCGGCTACTCCCTCTCCACGTGGTGCCGGAATATCCCCCATCCAACCCCTCCATGGAGCATAAAAGGCGGGAGGGAAAACGACAAGCCCGCCCCGGCCCTCTTAAATCGTTTACGGCGCGGAAGGAAAGCAAAAAATCCAGGCAGCTCCCACCAGCAAAAGGCGGGTTGCTCGCCCCACCCCATGGGGAACCTGCTCTACCGACGGAAGCCGGAGCAATCAGCCTTCTTCATCGCCTAGAGGGCAGTTTAGCACTTCCTGGCTGATCTGGATGGCTACGGCAAGATCGGGGCAATGGGCCAGGGCCTGCTCGATACGAACCTGTTCCTCCGGGCTGCACATGCCTGCCAGATACGAGGCCAGGGAAAACTCGTCGATTTCTTCTGGCCACGGGGCCACAAACTCCTTCAATTCCCCGATCAATCGTTCCCAAGAACCATGCCAGTGGGGTGGGACAATCGGTTCGACTGACTCCACCTTGCCGGCCATGGGAACAGCTCCCTCCTGAAGAGGAACAAAAGACGGAATGGAATCCATTCTGCAGACTCCTTACCGAAGAGGCAGACCGGCCCCGCCTAAACCCACCTCCGTGGTGCAACCGGCCAAGCCGAGCTTAGAACCGGCCCCGCCTAACAGAGACGATTCCCTCCCACGGAACCGAGTTGACAACCCACCGGTTTTGGCCGATTTGGCAACCGGAGCGGGATGGGCCAATGCGGAATCGGCCGAAAATGCCTCCCTTTCAACCAGTCCCTTTCCGTTCGGAGAACCTCACCGCAGCAAACGCCTACTATGCCATAAATCTACCGAGGCGGTCAATCTCAATTAGCCAACAAAAGAAAATCCGTAACGATTTAGCCGAGGGTCTCCGGAAATGGGCAGCCGAACCGCGGCCTCCCACCGTTTCCCAGCTCTTCCGGTTTGCTAGAATCCCATTTTATGGGGGGTGGAGAGTCGGGGGTGCCAGAGGGCCAATTTCGGGACAGCCTCTGAGAAGGTCCCGCCTTAACCTCTGGGCAAACATGTTGGTGAGGACTCAAACACCAATAGAGGTGTAAGCAGGCCGCCGGGCCCGCCTTAACCTCTGGGGAGACATGTTGGTGAGCACCCCCTTAGACGCCCCAAGGCAGGGAAACCGAGCGTTTCCGCACAGCCGCTCAGGTTTGCATTTCCACTTGGTTCAAGGCGGCCATCCGTTTCCGAATGGCCGGCTGATGGTCCAGCAGAGTAGCAATCTTATGCCACTCCAATCGCTCCGGCCCTAAGGCCTCGTAGATGGTGATCGTCAGCTCCCAATCCTCTTCCAGAGCGACTGACAGCCGAATGTCGTCCCGGTCGATTTGCGGAGGAGCAGGAATCAGACAAATATGAAACTTTTCCGGATGGGTATATAAATAACGGGTTACCTCCTGACGATCCTGGGCCAGACGGGCTTCCTGGTCGGCCTGCCATAGCGCGGTGGTCCGGACCCATTCCGCACACAGGCCGACCGGGGCCAAAATGGCCGGCCGACCATCCCGAAGTTGATACCCCACATAATCACAATTCGGATGCGCCCGGGCCGTAACCACCAGCCGATCGATCAACTCCGGATCCACAAAAGGCGTCTGGGCATGGATTCGCACGGCCGCACGAGTGGGATATTCTTTCAAGATGGCCGCAAACCGCCCCAACGGGTCCGCCTGCCGAGCCACATAAACCGGCACATCCAGCGGCACCAGATTTTTCACGAAGGCATTTTCCGGATCGTCATTGGTCAGCACCACCACGCCATCCAACTGTTGGCAATCGGTGGCCCGGCGGACCACCCACTCCAAGACGGATTTGCCTCCCAACTTTCGGGCGGCTCCTGCCCGAGCTTGTCGGCTCCCGAAACAGGCCTGCACCACACCAAGTGTCCTTAACATAATGACGACTCCTTTCGGAACCGTTCCCCGGCCTGGAATATGTGAACGAAAATCGTGCTTTGCCCGGTCCTATTTCTACTGCTGGTGGCGCAGCAGCTCCTTGACTGCCATAACCGCCTGATCTGCCTCTCCGACGCCCGCCTATGTTGTGCCGGCATCTGGGAAAGCAGATCCTCCTTGGCGAACGGTTCCTTCCCTGGACTGGAGTGCATGGGGCCTTAGGGGAACGCCTCCTCGGTGGCTATGGAAAAACCCTTTTCCATTCCCCAATCTACCACCCGCCAAGTCCTTCCGTCAAGAGCCACCTAATTGTAAGATTTTAGTTTATCGGAACTTAGTACTTTTTCCCTATATCCGGATATCTGGGCTCATGGGGCAGTTCCGCCGGGAGCTCGGCCCCCCGGCCGAAACGGACAGCGATACCTTCACGAAGGGACCAGCCGAAATGTTTATGACCCCACTTGGGGAAAGCGTCCCTCAACCCGGAGAGGATTCTTGTGAAATTAGAAAATTCAGGAAATCTAAGAAATCTACAAAACCTAAACAAAATAAGGCACCTAGGAAAAGAAAGCAAAAGCTAATCGCACTCTGCTAACAAGTCCGCCCAATGCAGGACCCTGCGTGTCCTTCCTGCGCAAGCGGGAATCCAGAGGTGTTTTTCGCTGAGGCGGGGATATGGCTTGTTCTACTTTCTGGATTCCCGCTTGCGCGGGAAGGACAGGCTGGATTTAGCCCACCAAGGAAGAGGCGATTGGTTTCATCCCCGGGTAATTTTGACTGTATCTACCCGGCAATCCCCCACAACTTGTAGAGGGGAAAATCGGTTCAAACCCAACCAATTGGGGTCATGACTTCCGGTAGATACAGTCAAGCTAAGACTGTATCTACCCGGTCGGGTCCCTACCAGATGGAGGGGCTAAAAATCAGATCGAACACCACAGATTGTGGTCATAGTTCCGGATGGATACAGGGCCGCTCAATTGTTACCGGTTTGGAACGGAAAAACATGAAGCCCCAAGAGGCGTGCTCATGGAAAACGAACTGATTCGGTATTTTCGGCAGCGCGTACCCGGGCATCGGCTGTTGGAGGTGGGGCTGGGCGATGACGCCGCAGTGCTCCGATTGGCAGGCCGACAGTACGTGCTCACCGTGGATATGCTGAGCGATCATGTCGATTTCGAATTGGCCGAGGTGGACCCCCGCCGGGTGGGCCGAAAACTGCTGGCCGTCAACCTGAGCGACATTGCGGCCATGGCGGCCCGGCCGGTGGCCGCTGTGGTGGCCCTGCTGCTTCCCCGCTCCGGCGGGATGGAATTGGCCAAGGCCCTCTACGAGGGCTTGTTACCCTTGGCGGAAAAATATGATCTGGCCATTGCCGGGGGCGATACCAATAGTTGGGATGGTCCGCTGGCGGCCAGCGTAACCATCCTGGGCGAAACCACCGAGCGAGGCCCTCTTACCCGCAGCGGCGCCCGGCCAGGGGATCAGATTTTGGTAACCGGCTGGTTTGGCGGCAGTATCCTGGGCAAGCACCTGGATTTTCAGCCCCGGGTGGACGAGGCCCTGCTTTTGCACCAGCGCTACGATCTCCATGCGGGCATCGATTGCAGCGACGGGTTGGCGTTGGATCTTGCCCGGTTGGCCGAACAGAGCGGCTGTGGGGCGGCAGTGGACTTGGCGGCCGTGCCGGTGGCCGAGGACGCCCATCGCTTGGCCCGGCAATTGGCCGACGGTTCTACCCCGCTGGACCATGCCCTGGCCGACGGCGAAGATTTTGAACTGATCCTGGCCGTTCCCCCAGACCAGGCCCGGCGAATCCTGGCCGATCAGCCTCTGGGGGTCCCGATCTCTCGGATCGGCCAATTCGTCGAAAAGCCAGGGCTATGGGAGCAAACGACCAACGGCCAACTTCGGCCTTTGTCGGCCGTCGGTTGGGAACATAAATTCCATGGATAAAGCCGATGCAATCCAACCAGTATCCCTCCAAGCACACTTTCCCAAACAGAGCAGTTCCAAAGGACGTTCGGCATGAAAGAATGGATTTTTCAGGCGCAAAGCGAACAGGATACCGACCGGTTGGCCGGGGCGTTGGCTCGACTTTTGCCCAACGGAGCGGTGGTGGCCCTGATGGGCACCTTGGGAGCGGGGAAGACCCGATTGGTACAGGCGATCGCCCGGGCCGAGGGTGTACCGGCCGATTTGCCCACGAGTCCCACCTTCGTACTGATCCATGAGTATCCGGGCCGACGGCCTATCTATCACATGGATGCCTATCGTATCCAATCGGAACAAGAGTTCATGGATTTGGGACCGGAAGAATATTGGGAAGGTGCTGGGATTAGTCTGATCGAATGGGCCGACCGGGTGGCCGGCTGTCTTCCGGCGGATCGGTTAGAAATCCAGATCGAGATTACCGGCCCGCAGAGCCGAGGCTTCCGGTGCCGGGCTTTCGGCCCCGTGTATGAGCAGCTTTTGGCCGAATTGGCCAACCACATGAATCGGCCCATCTGCGGATGAGCTTCCGCTGGTTGCCCCGGAGGAGCGGAGCGGGCCAACCAGTGTTCCGGGGATTTCGTTGGAATTCCCATGGTGTAAAAGTCCCATCTCTTGGCGGGCAGGAAGTTCCGGAAAGCCCTTCCAGCGGATCGATGGTGGGCTGAGGACGAGTGCCTCCCGCATCGGCACACCTATTGAGCTTCGCAAATCCTAGAGACACGCAATTGCCTGGTTTTTGGCCACCTCGGTTCCCTTGGTTTTGCACGATCCATAGGTTGACTGTATCCTCCGGAAGGTAATTACCACCATGTGTGGGGTTCGAGCCGATTTTTACCCCCTCCAAGGTGTAGGGGGCTGGGAGGGGGATACAGTCAAAATAGAGAACCAGAGCCTACGCTTCGGTCGGTTTGACCCGGCCGGTCTTGTCGGCTTGCCAGATCTGGCCGGTTTCCACGTCCATGGCCGTCAGATACCCACTGCCATAACAGCAGGTGTCGATGCAGATCAGATGGCCTAGATCGAGGATTTGGCCGGTTTTTTGGGCGGTGTGGCCCACGATCGCCTTTTTGCCCGACATATGAGGTCCGGGCTGCCGATCCCGAAGATACTCCCAGCGGAGGACCTCGCTCGGCTGAAGCTCTAAGGGGAGGTCCGGCAGATAGTTGGCATGGACGAAAAAGTGGGTGCTGGTTTCGTAGTACGGGAGACAATTCCGCAAAAACCGAATGTATTTTTCTGGAATTTCTTCCGGCCGTTTCACCCCGAAACTATACAGGGTGGTAGTGCCGCCATAGCCCAGCCAATCCAAAAGGGCCTGGCTATCTTCCAGCAGTCCTAGAAGCATTTCGTCGTGGTTTCCCAGAATAGGGATCAACCGGCACTGTTGGCCCAGGTCCATCAGGAGATCAAAACATTCCCGGACCTGCATTCCCCGATCGATGTAGTCCCCAAGGGTTATGATTGTATCCTCTTTTTGGGGGGATATTAACTTCACCACGGTTTCCAGGGCCGGCAAACAGCCGTGAATATCCCCGATCGCAATCACGCGCCCAGCCATCTCACCGTAACTTTCGTCGAAAATCCTGCCTCTTTAGGACCCCCCAATGAATGAAATATTCTCTCCTTTTTGCCAACGGAAGGAAAGAGGCCGGCAGTCTGTCCTCTTTTGGAGATTTAAACTGGAGAATCTGGAACGACTTTGCCGATAAAACAAACTGAACCGGAACATTTTAGCCGAAGGAACCAACCTTATCCGAAGGAAGCACCTTATCCGAAGGAGCAACCCGCCGTCCGGCGGCTAAAGCCAGGGTGTCCCTGCCGGGAAAGGGGAAGTCCAGAAAATATAAGGCCATGTTCTCTGGACGGGTCCTTTTGGAGGAACAAGCCGGGAGTGCTGCTTACGCAGCAGAGGCCCCTTGGCCCCCTTCCTTCGGCTACCGTAGGACAGGGAACCGATAAGCTTCTTTCTGACTGATTTCTTACTCCGATTGGGGGGCTGGTTTTCGGATTGCTGGGTCCTAGGAGAACGGATAGCTGGGTTCCAGGAAACGGATACTGGGCTCCAGGAGAACGGATAGCTGGGTTCCAGGAAACGGATACTGGGCTCCAGGAGAACGGATAGCTGGGTTCCAGGAAACGGATAATGGGTTCCGGAAGAACGGATTGCTGGACCCCAGGAGAACGGATACTGGGATCCAGGAGAACGGATAGCTGGGCCCCGGGAGAAATTGGGTATGCGGCGGCTATTAGTGGGGTTAGGCATTCTGGTGAATGGAGGCTGTGCGCTGCTGCCGCAGGTAGGACGGATTCCGGTTTTGGAGAATCCGTTTGAGCAGGTGCGGCGGGTGGCGGTGGCCCCATTTTTCAACCTCAGTGAAGAGCCGACCGTCGATGGCCGACAGTTCGCCCTGGCCTATTACAATGCCCTGCAGAGTGTATCTGGTTTTGAGGTGATTCCGGTGGGGCAGGTGGAACGGGCCATGCGGGAATATGGGGTAGGCTTAAACACCCCCCAAGAGGCATGTCGATTGGCCCAATGGTTGGGTGCCGATGCCATCGTTATCGGAGCAGTTACCGATTATAGCCCTTATTATCCCCCCCGATTGGGGTTAAGGGTGGAATGGTACCCGGCCAATCCGGGGGGAAATCCTTCCCTGGGCCCGGCCGAGAAAGGCTCCTGTTGTGAAACTTCTTTGACCCCCTCTAAGGGGGACAATGCATTGGCAACTCAGACGGGCAACTCACCGGAGGGCACCAATATTAACTCTTTGGATGGGCAAGTGCCTACCCAAAAGACTGGGCAAAACCCTCCTCATCCGCCTATCTTGCCCCTGGTAACCCACACCCGCATTTACAACGGCCATGATGCGGAGTTTACCGCCGCATTGAGCCGATATCACCTGACCCGGGACGACGCCCGTTTTGCGGGCTGGCAAACCTATCTGGAACGGAGCGACGATTTTATTCGATTCTGTTGCTACAAACATCTGGAGGAGATGTTGCTGCAACACGGAGGGGCCCGCCAAACCAAACTGGTCTGGCGCTGGTCGTTGATCCGATAAAACCAATAGGCCGCTCGTTCTGGGTGGTGCCTGTTTGTGTTGTCGGAGCCCCGGTTTTTTGGCTGGAGGAGTTTGCTTCCCATGGCGCAGGACATCAATGTGTTAGCTTTGATCAAAGGGAATGAGAAGTACATTTTTTTATATGACGATGCCAGCCGGGCGGAAACCCTCCGGGTCCTGGGCCGCTTTGCCTCCAACCCGGAATTGAGTTTCACCTGGTACGATGCGGCTGTCTTAAGCCAAAAAATCCGTCAAGAAAGTCAGAAGAAATCCGCTTTGGGGCGTCGGCTCCGTCTGCCCTTGCCGAGCGAAGATCAACCCGAATAAGCCCGCCCTTCTTGTCCCCCCGGAGTCAAATCGGCCGAATTGTGCCCCGGAGGCGAAATCGCCCGAAAGGTACCATCCGGTGGGGGTGGGCACCTTTTGGGGCCGCCACTTTCCCTTCTGTTCCCCTGCCCTGAGGGCCGAGAGAGCGACAAGCTCCTGCCTTGCCAGCCGGGGCGCCGCTCGGGGCAGACGAAGCGGTCCTTTGCCGGAGAGTGCCCCGTCTTGGCACAGACCGCCAAAGCGCCGCTAGAGGGGATCGTTCCGGAAATGCGGAGGCCATGCCTCCGGTCGCTGGTGTCTTGCTGGGAAAGCCGTTCGGATGCTCCCGCTTCCTTTGGCCATTAGCCGATTCTTGCGCTACTTGGAGGTGGAGCGGAACGCCTCTCCGCTGACGATCAAAAGCTATCGAGAGGATTTGGTGGCCCTGCAAGAATATTTCACCGAAGCCAACGGGGGGCGTTGTCCGACACCGGCCGAAATTACCCCGCTGGACCTGCGGGGCTATGTGGCCGCCTTGAGCGAGGCCGGGTATGCGAAGACGTCCATTGCCCGGCGATTGGCTTCGCTGCGGAGTTTTTTCCGATTTGGGCAGCGGGAGGGGTGGGTGGAGCAGAATCCGGCCCGACCCCTGCGCAATCCGCGCAAAGGGCGCAGTTTGCCGCATGTGCTTTCTACGGAGGAGGTAGCCCGGCTTTTGGCCGCCCCGCCGGCCAATACCCCGATGGGGCTGCGAGACCGGGCGATCCTGGAGACGCTCTATTCGGCGGGGTTGCGCGTGAGCGAACTGGTAGGCTTGAACGACGGGGATTTGCAGTTGGAGGAAGGTCTGGTGCGGGTCCGCGGCAAAGGTCGGCGGGAACGGCTGGCGCCGCTGGGTTCCTATGCGATTCGGGCACTGCGGCAGTGGCTGCGGGTGCGGCCTCCGGATCCGACCGGCGCTTCGGCGTCGGATCGACCGGTGTTTGTCAATCGGTTTGGCCGGCGCTTAACGACCCGAAGTGTGGGCCGAATGCTGGAGAAATATCTCCGCCAGACCGGACTGGATCGGCGGACTTCGCCGCATTCGCTTCGGCACAGTTTTGCCACGCATCTATTGGATCGGGGGGCCGATATCCGGAGCGTGCAAGAACTCTTGGGGCACAAAAGTATATCAACTACTCAGATATACACCCATCTGAGTGCGGCCACGCTCCGTGCCGCCTACGAAAAAGCCCATCCCCGCGCGAAGTAAAACCTTGGTGGCGATGTCGGCCGGGCAGTGGGCTACAGAAGCCCTTTTCGGACGGCCCAGACGGCTGCCTGCGTGCGGTCGCTGACAGCAATCTTCCGCAGAATATTCTGGATGTGTTCTTTGACCGTCTCGACGCTGATGTCCAGCGACTTGGCAATCTCCTTGTTGCTCAGTCCCAAGGCCACATGGCGAAGCACCTGGAGTTCCCGGTCGGTTAGCGGCACTTCGTCGTCTTCGAGCACCGGTTGGAGTTTCATGGTTTCGGCCACTTTTTGCAATTGGCCATACCGAGACGGGCATTCTCCAGCGGCAACCGCTTTGATGGTGGCGATGATGTCTTCTCGGCTGCTGCCTTTGAGGACGTAATCGGCGGCGCCCAGAGCCACGGCCCTGGCCATGTAGGTCGGATTGTCATACGTGGAAAGCATGATCACCCGGCTTTCGGGGACCTTACTGCGAAGTTTTTCCAGCGTCAGCAGCCCATCGCCGTCCGGCAACCGAACGTCCAATAGGATCACGTCCGGACGGTGTTTTTCTGCTAGGCGGAGAGCCTCTTTGCCCGTGCCGGCTTCCGCCACGATTTCGATGTCGGACCCAGCCAGTAAGACGGCCAACCCACGACGGACCACCTCATGATCATCGACAACGAGTAACCGAATCGCCATACCTACTTCTCCCTTTGCGAAGACCCGAAACCAGCTCCCCCGCCGGGGTAGGAGCCTCCTGCAACATCCGTATCTCCCTAATCTATCCTGTCTATTTCTACCAAAATGGGGGGAATTTGTCAAATTCCACCCCGATCTGACCCCCTAGGAAGGGTTACTTCCGAGTGTTCCCCATCTTAACCTCCCCCATAAGTGGTGAGAAGGGCCTCGAGGCCTTTCCTTCTTCAAAATAGGCCAAAATAACTCTATGGTGTTATTTAGTGGTAACTCTTATGGGGTATCCTCTCGCTTGATTTTTGCAAAACTAGAGAAAATAGAAAAAATAGGCAACAAACCGTTGACACCCTCATTCCTGTAACGTAGATATTTTTCGACAAGACCTCCTCCTTGCCGGGGGGCCTCCTAGAGAGACCCTCCTTCCGTGCGATCCGGCTTGAGGTTTTCTGAGCTGTCGGAGGAATCCGTCCGATGAAACGTCCTTCGCTTCTGCTGGTGGACGACGACCGGCATTTGTTAAGCTCCATGGGCCAGTGGCTCCGAGAGCAAGGCTATGAGGTGGATTTGGCCAGCCAATACACCGAGGCCGTCGCCGCCTTGCAACGCAAAGCCTACGATATTGCCCTGGTGGACATTCGGCTCGGGGAGGGACCGGATGGCCTGGAGCTACTCCAGTATTGCCGGAAAGTCCGGCCCGACACGGCGGTCATTGTGATCACCGGCTACGGCAGTGTGGAGGCGGCGGTGGAGGCGATCCGGGCCGGCGCCTTTGACTTCCTGACCAAACCGCTGATCGACCAGGAATTGGAGATGGCCCTGGAGCGGGCCCTGCGTCAACGGCAAGTCCTGGAAGAAAACAAAAACCTCAAAGCCCAGTTGGACGCCCGATTCGGCCTGGAAAACATTGTCGGCCGGGATCATCGGATGCAGCGGGTCTATGAGATGATCGAAAGCATTGCCGATACTCGGGCCACCGTGCTGATTACTGGGGAAAGCGGGACTGGCAAGTCGTTGGTCGCCCGTGCCATCCATCGCCGCAGCAGCCGACGGGATAAACCGTTCGTCGAGGTGGCCTGCGGCGCCCTGCCGGAGACCTTGCTGGAAAGCGAACTGTTCGGCCATGTGGCCGGCGCGTTTACCGGCGCGACCAGCGATAAGATGGGCAAGTTCATGCAGGCCGATGGCGGCACCATCTTTTTGGACGAGATCGGCACCGCCAGCCCGGCCCTGCAGGTCAAACTGCTTCGGGTGCTGCAGGATTTTGAGTTCGAGCAGGTCGGCGGCAATAAGACCTTTTCGGTGGACGTGCGGGTGATCCTGGCCACCAATGAGGACCTCAGCCGACTCGTCCAAGAGGGCCGATTCCGGCAGGACCTCTACTATCGGATCAATGTGATCAACATCGAACTGCCGCCGCTGCGGGAACGGATTTCGGACATTCCGCTTTTGGCGGAGCATTTTTTGCAACGGATTTGCCAGGAGACCGGACGACCTCTGCGCCGGATCAGCCAGGAGGCGATGGAAGCCCTGCAACGGTATCGCTGGCCGGGCAATGTCCGAGAGTTGCAAAACGTCATCGAACGGGCCGTGCTCCTAGGCAAGGGGGAGGTGATCACTTTGGCCGATCTGCCCCCTTCGGTGGCTGCCGCTACGGGGGGACCTTGGGAACTGGACAGTGCCCAACCGCTCAAACAGGCCCTGAGCATCCCTGAACGTCAGATCATCTTAGAGGCGTTGGAAGCACATCAATGGAATCGGCAGGCTACGGCAGCCGCCCTGGGAATCAACCGCACCACTCTCTATAAGAAGATGAAACGCCTGGGGTTGGAACCGCCCCGGCGAAAAGGCGGCAAAACCGCTTCCCCCAGCACGCTGCCTAGTGCCTAACCTAGGCGATCGCCATCGGCCGGACGGCTACCGCTTCCACCTGCTCAATGAGCTCCGCCCTGCCGTCGGGCAGGCGACCAACCGATAGATCGGCTGCGGAGGAAGCCATAGGCGAGACATTCCACGGGGCTAGGTGCATCGGTTACCGCCGGTGGGCTTCTTCGAGGTAGGTATAGCCTTCCAGGGAGGCTTCGTAGAAGCGGAGGAATCGGCCGGCTTGTTCGTCGTTGATCCGGCCTTCGCGGACGGCCTGTTCCACCGAGCTTTGGAGTTGATCGACCAGGGTTTTCGGGTCGAACTGGACGTATTGGAGCACTTCCCGGACGGTGTCGCCGGTGATGACGGCTTCGACGATGGCTTCGCCATGTTCATCCATGCCGATGTGCACCGCATTGGTATCGCCGAACAGGTTATGCAGGTCCCCGAGGATTTCCTGGTAGGCGCCCACCAAAAAGGCCCCCAGGTAATAGGGGCGGCCGTCGAAGCTATGGAGCGGCAGGGCCCGTTTGACGGCCCGGCGGTCGATGAACCGGTCCACCTTGCCATCGGAGTCGCAGGTGATGTCGGCCAGGATGGCCTGGTGGGTGGGGCGTTCGTTGAGCCGATGGATCGGCATGATAGGGAACAATTGTTTAATTGCCCAGCTATCCGGCATCGACTGGAAGAGCGAAAAATTGCAGAAATAGGTCTCACTCAGGAGGGTTTCGATCACCTGAAGGTCTTCCGGCACATAGGGGAGGTCTTTCATCAGGCGTTGGATTTTTCGGCAGATCCCCCAGTACAATTTTTCCCCGATGGCCCGATGTTCCAGCGAGAGATATCCGCCGGAAAACAGGCTCAGGATCATGTCCAGGGCCTGTTGGGCGTCGTGGAACGCTTCCAGGACGTTATGCAGATGGACCTCCTGGTAGGTATCTCGGAGGGTACGCAGAGGCTGATCGGCGTCTTCGGGTAGTTCCAGGGGCAGATGGTTTTCGTCCTGGCCAGCCACGCCTAGCACATTGAACACCAGGACACTATGGTAGGCGGCGATGGCCCGGCCGCTTTCCGACAGGATGGTCGGATGCGGCACGTCGGCGTCCTGGCAGACGTTGCGGATATGATAGACCACGTCGTTGGCGTATTCCTGGAGGGTGTAGTTGACGCTGGATTCGAAGTTGGTTTGGGAGCCGTCGTAATCCACGCCCAGGCCACCGCCGACGTCCAAATATTTCAGCCCCGCTCCCAGGCGGACCAGATCCACATAGATGCGGGCGGCTTCGTCGAGGGCCCGCTTGATGTACTGAATATTTGTAATCTGACTCCCCAAATGGAAATGGAGCAGTTGGAAGCAATCGGCCATTTGGCGGGCCTTCAGCTCCTCTAAAGCCCGTAAAAGCTCCGTTACCGTCAGGCCGAACTTCGACCGGTAGCCGGCCGAGCCTTGCCATCGGCCCGAACCGCGGGAGGCCAGTTTGACCCGCATGCCGATGATCGGCCGGACCCCAATCCGCTCCGCATGGTGCAGGATCATCTCCAGTTCCGTATATTTCTCGATGACCGGAATGATCCGGCGCCCGATTTTATGGGCTAAGACCGCCATCTCGATAAACTCGTCGTCCTTAAACCCGTTGCAGATGATCGGGGTCTGGTTATCGGCCAGGGCGATGACGGCCAATAGCTCCGGTTTGCTGCCGGCTTCCAGCCCGAAGCCATACGGCCGGCCAAACCGCAGCACCTCCTCAATGACCTGCCGCTGCTGATTGACCTTGATCGGGTAGATGCAGTGGTAGCCGCCCTGGTAGGCATGTTCCTTGATGGCCCGCTGGAAGGCGGCATAGATTTCCGAAAGGCGATGTTTCAAGATGTCGCCAAAGCGGAGCAGGATCGGCGGATCGATCCCGCGCAGTTGCAGCCGATCCACCAAGACCTTCAAATCGATGGACCGATCCTTTTCTTTGTACGGATGTACACAAACATGGCCCAACGGATTGATCGAAAAATACCCCTTGCCCCAGTCTTCCACCTGGTACAGCTCACTGGATCGAGCCACCGTCCAATGGGCAGTTTCCTCGGCCACCTCCAATACCATCTTCTCCTACCTCGCTCAGAGAAACCTCAGGAATCGGAGTAGTTACACCATTCATTTAGCCGAATGAAGATTCCCTCGACGGCACCTGCTTCTCAGGTCCACTGCCCGCCTCTTCCTTGGCCCTCCAGAGGCCCACCCGCAACGCAGACCGGCCGAAGGAGGCCATCCTCGGCCACGACCACCTGCCCCTTCATTCGGCTAGGATGTTTCCCTAAACCATACCACCTCTCCGGCCAGGAAAGCAATTCCTGGCAGCCCGTGCTTCTTCTCCGCATTCCGGCTGGGCGGCATCTGGCCTGGAGCGGAGCCGGGTAACCTCCAGGAAAAAAATCAACGGGAGAAACCCTACCTCCGTTTGGCCCAAATATTCCCCCACCCTTTTGGGTGTATCGGTGGATCGGGAAGGGAACCCTTGCCTTCTGACCGCCTATGGGCTGGAGGAGAGGTTCCCTCCGACGCCGGCACCGGAGTAATCCTTTAATTTTATGAAAGTCCGCGGGAATAATAAACCATCTGGACGAGATTTTTTCGCCCGGAACATTTTAGCCGAAGGAATCGACGGCAATTTGTGCTAGAAGCTCCATCCCGGGTCGCTGCCGCCAAAGCCGGAGTCCAGAAAGTATTTCCCGAGTTCCCCTTCCCCAGCCGGAACACCGGAGCAGGCCCACCGCAGCCTGGATTCCCGCTTGCACGGGAATGACACGGGGCTTCCTTGTATGTCATTCCCACGGAAGTGGGAATCCAGTTATTTTTGCTGGATTCCTGCTTGCGCAGGAATGACACGGGAGCACAGCGGGAATCAGACGGGAGCAGCACGGGGGAGCCTGGATTCCTGCTTGCGCAGGAATGACATCCTCTCCCGCTTGCACGGGAATGACACGTAGGGCGGGCCTTTGCCAGCCTGGGAGAGGCGGAGTGGCTGCATTCGGCTAACGTGTTAGCGGGGATGGTCCGCGCAGGCAAAGACGGCGGCCCAAGGGAAGCAGCTACGGAAGGTATCCGTAGCGTTGGAAATAGAAGTGCCAGCGTTGGGCGATTTTGGCCCGCTGTTGGGGGGTGAGTTCATGGCGGTTGACCTGATAGTGTCGGCTGCGGGCGGCATAAGCTTCGATGGCGGGCCGGGCCAGTTCAAAATCCCCCAGGTCTAACTCGGTATAGATGCGCTGCATGACGGCCACTGGGTCCCGCACCAGGTCTTCGTAGCGGACCTGGCAGAGTTGCCCGGGCGGGATCAGGGGGCGATCCTCTTCGAAGGCCTCGTACATCCGGACCAGGGTGCGGAACACATGTTCCTCTAGCCCCTCGTAATGCGGTACCTGCAGCCCATGATACCGGTACAGCCGTTGCCAGGTCTTCATCGTCGAAGGAAATAAGGCATACGGGTCGCGGACAATATGGATAAACCGAGCCTGAGGAAACATCTCCAACAGCACCCGAACCCGGGCGGTATGCGGCGGCGATTTGAGCACAATCCGCTTGGGCGATTGCACCGTCAGGGCTTGCAAGAAGCGATACAACGCCTCCTTCCACTGGGCCAGGGCCTCCGGCGGTAGGTCCCGCAGGTCCAGGTACTCCTCAAACAGCGGTCCATGATTCGGAAAGGCCAACGTCAAATACGGTGACGGGATGCCCATATTGCACAGGGCCCATTCGTCTTCCTGCGGGGCGTCCCAATGGACCAGCATGTTGTCCATGGGGCGTTTAGGCGGCAAAAACACCTGAAGCCACCAGGCAATCCACGGCCGAGAAAACAGAAAATGGTTCGGACAAAACGAGGCGTAGGTATCGGGATAGGTATGCCGGGGATCGCTGACCAAAAGTTCATGCAGCAGCGTCGTCCCCGATCGCCAATGCCCCAGCACAAACACCGGGTCCTCCACCAGTCGGGTCCGCCGAATCCGATGGCCAAAAAACACCTCTTGCAAGACCCACAACGGAAAGTTCCAACAGACGGAAAAGAAACTCAATAGGCCTGCCATGGCCCACCGGGTCGGATGAATGGCAAACCGGTTTTGCCACAACAGCCGAAACCACCCCGACGGACACATCCCCGTCCAGATGCGCAATTCCCAGAAATGTTCCTTGGCCCCGCCGTCTCCGGCAGGCAAAGAGGCCGGTGGGACCTCCGGCGGGCTCAGTTCTCCGGCAGGGGCCGATAATACCTTCGGTGCGTATGTGCTCTTTCCCATAAGCGTCGATAAGCCGAATGGTTCCGGAAAGCCGTTGGGCAAGCGTGGATGCGTCCAAGGAGTTGCTCCAGGCCGATCCGATCGGCCCAGGCCAAAAGGCCGCCGTGGTGGGCCGGAAACCCTAACCCCCCCACCAAGGCTAAATCCACCTGCCGGGGGTCCTGAATATACCCCTCCTGGAGCATCTGCTCCACTTCCACCAGGATCGCCCCATGAAGCCGATCCAGACAGGTGGCTTGCCCCGCTGTGTCCCCGCTGCTAAAGGATTCTACTATACCATCTTCGGTATCTGTCGTGGAGTCCCAGGAGCGGACGGCGGGACGCCGAAGAGGGTGCCCATCGGCCGTTGGTGCCGAGCCGGAATGGGCTAGCCCGGAAGCCGACGGATGGCCCAGGCCTGCAGCTTCCCTGGCCGGTGGGGGGGTGTTTAGGCCCCCGCTGCTTCCCCCTGACCGATCTGGGGCATCGGGACCGAGCAGCGATGGGGGGCTCCTTTGGGCGTCAGTAGCCGGCCCCTCAAGCGAGGGCCCCCTTTGAGGATCGTTAAAACCATCCTGGTCGGGGGATCGATGCCCCCCGGAATTAGGGGCCGGGGGCCAACGAAGGTCCGAATTAGGTTCCCTAGGCTCCCCCTGGGCGCCCCCTGCCTCCGAGTCCAGAAATGGGTATCGGTAAAACCCCAGCCCTGTCTTCCGCCCTAACTGCCCCTTTTTGACCAGATGCACTAAAACCGCGGAACGAACCAGACGCTGGCCGAACTGCTCGGCCAATTGCCAAGCCCCGGCCAACACCACGTCCAAGCCGATCCAATCCATCAAGGCAAACGGCCCCATCGCCCATCCGAACTGCTGGGCCTGCCGGTCGATCTGCTCCGGCCGATGGCCTTCTTCCAGCAGGTGCAAGGCTTCGTTGAGCCAGGCCAACAAGAGCCGATTGGCTAAAAATCCCGGCCCATCGTCCACCACCAACGGCGTCATCCCTAAGCCACGCACCAAACCTACCGCGGTGGCCATGGTTTGGGCCGAGCTGGCCGACCCCCGAACCACCTCCACCACCGGCCGGTAGGGAATCGGCATGAAAAAATGCAGCCCACAGAAACGCACCGGGTTCTGTAACCCATCGGCCAGTCGGGCCAGCGGAATGGTCGAGGTATTGGTAGCCAAGATTGTCTGAGGCGGAAGGAGGGGTTCCACCTGCCGGAAAACCTGCTGCTTAATGTAGAGATTTTCTGGCACACATTCTAACACGAAATCGCACTCGGCCAGAGCGGTTAGCTGGGAGCTAAAAATCGTCCGGGGGAGGTTGGGCGGTGAATCGACGGAGTCGGGCGGAGCGGGGCAGTTTCCTCTCCCCCGTACCCAAGAGGGCTCGGAAGCCTCCGGGGAACCCCCTGGGGGCGGAGAGAACGGTTGGCCAAACTGTCGGGCAAGCCGGCTTAAAGGTGCTTCCTGAACGTCCACCACCACCAGATTCCAACCGGCTTGTCGGACAAGCCAAGCGATCCGGCTTCCGGTAGCGCCGGCGCCGAGAATGCCCACCGTGCGGATCGGCTGGGCCATCCGGGCCGGATAAAGCCGTTCGGCCTCCCGAATGCCCCATTCAAAAAGCTGTGGAACAAAGCAACCCTCCAGCCCGACGGCATTCATGGCGGCCTCCCGACAGCCTGGGGAAAGGCAAACCTGCCGAATGGGGACCTTCCGGGGAATCCCAGATGAGTCCTTTCGGCCACAAAGGTCCTATGGATTTTCGCAAAACCAACCCACACCATAGCCTGCCCCTGGGAAGTCTATGTGTACCATTGTACCCGAATGAAGGGGCCCGATGTCTCCCTCCATTCGGCTAAGGTGTTACCAAAAGTGGCGCCTAGAAGGTTGTTCCGAAAGAGCACCCAGGGGGCGGGACCAACCGTTTCCTGACCCTTTCCGGTTTACCCAAAACGTCCGTTTTGTGTTTTATAAGGGTTTTTGGCAGTCTGGGGAGTGCCGGTTGGTGCAGGATCTGGCTAATTTGACTGTATCCACCGGGAACGACCCTCCAGCGTGGGTAACCTGTGTGCTCAAAACAGGTGCAGCATCTGGCTAATTTGACTGTATCCACCGGGAACGACCCCCACAATCTAGTGGTGTTCGATCCGATTTATAGCCCCTCCATCTGGTAGGGGGCCGGGCGGGTAGATATAGGCAAACTAATTTGAGTGTCTCCAACCGATCTGGGAGTGTCCCAACCGACCTGTGAGTGTCTCCAATCGACCTGGAGCCTACAACTTGTAGGTTGTAGGGGGGAAATGTCGGCTTGAACCCCACAGATTGTGGGATTCGCTTCCGGTGGTACAGTCAATCTAACAATCTAAAAACGGCTTTCGGGACAGCGTCGAAGATCTCCTTTCTTTGAGGGAGGATCATACCCCCGACATCTCCTCTGTTTTCCCAAACCAGGCTATTTTCTCCATATCCCTCTATCTTAAAAATCCGAAACATTAAGGAGAAAGGGGTATTGCCGATCCTTTCCCTCGGTCTGGGAAATGCTAGGGGAGTTTTGGCGGCTTTGGACAATGGGTTGGAAGTATCTGCTGAAGATATTTATGATCACAATTTGGGAAATATAGACAATATACACAAAATACATAAAAAGAATAGGCATTATACCCCAAAATATCTGGAAAAGAACCCAATTCCTTGGCCTTCCCAAGAAGCACAAAGACCCCCCGAAGGAGGATGTCTCCATAGTGCTCCATACCCCCCTACTAGGGGAAATCCTCAAGGATTCTCCTAGCCAGGCAGAGCAGATCCGAAGGGCATACCGCCTGCGTGGGTGGCCCGAAATTCCATTTTTAACTGGGCTATGCGGCCAGCGGGGGGCCCCTAACCATCACCAAGCCCTAATAACAAGCCCTAATAAAACGGCATTTTTCTGGTATTGGGTAATTGGGTAATTTAGAACGGTTGGGAAAGGAATGGGGACGCCCCGGAGTGCCAATTTCGGGACAGCCTCAAAGAGGTCTGCTGGGAGGATTTTTCAATTCGGTACAATGGAGATGGATTGCCGAGGGATTTGCCATCGGAAATGCTCCGAAACGGATAGTTCCCCATCTGCTTACTCTGCTTAAAGCCTCGCCGGTGGAATGGTGGGATTGCCCAAGAGAGTTTTCTATCGCTAGGAGGCATTATCGGATGACTGGATATTTTCACCCCCGGGATGGTTCCAGGGAAAGGAAGAAGACTCAGAAAATGGGGTCTCTAGGGGGATGTTCCCTTGGGGTGTTGCTGGGAATAGTGGTCCTGGGAATTGGGTTAGCTCAGGAAAAGGTATGGGCTGGAGAGCCTGCCGGGCCGTCTTTGCAAAAGGAGGTCCCCTCCGAGCCGGAAAGTCCGTTGCCCACCGCCCCATTGCCGCCCAGCCTGAAAATCTCGCCCAAAGAAAGCTCTTCTTCGAAAACCCCCCCTTTATCGAAAACGGCGTCGAAACCCTCCGCTCAGCAGACGCTGGAAGCTCCGACTCCGGAGGAAGGGTCGTCAGCCGGGCAGGCAAAACCTCCGCGTCAAAAACAGACCAAGCCTTCGGCCACCGATGACCCGGCCATCCAGGCTTACCGTCAGGCAGTGGAAGCCACCAACAAGGGACAGTTGGACGAAGCCTTACCGCTTTACGACAAGGCCCTGAAACTGAAGCCGGATTTTGCGGATGCCTGGTGCGACCGGGGTCTGACCTGGGCTTTGAAAGGGGAATATGAGAAGGCCTTAGCCGACTTGGAAAAGGCGATGTCCCTGGCTCCCAAAGACCCTGATCCGCGGATGAATCGGGCCTTTGTCTTTTTCCATCAGGGGCATTTGGATAAAGCCATTGCCGAATATGACGAAGCCATTAAACTGTCCCCGAACCTTGCCGAAGGATACCGGGAACGAGGCCATGCGTATTTCCTGAAAGGGGATTTGGACAAAGCGATGGCGGATTTAAACGAAGCAATCCGGCTCAGTCCGGAGGATGCGGACGCCTATGCCTGTCGAGGCCGGGTCTATTTTCGACAGGGGGAAGTGGAAAAGGCGATCGAAGATTACCACCAATCGCTTCGGTTGAATCCCCGGAACCATGAGGTCTGGTGTGATCGAGGTTTTGCGCGTGCGGTGCATGGGGAGATCGAATTGGCGTTGCGGGACCTGAACTATGCGGTGTATCTAGCGCCGAAGGATCCATTGTGTTATTTTAGTCGGGGTTTTGCCCGTCATGCGGCCGGGGATTTGGAAGCCGCCTTAAAAGACCTGAACACCGCCCTGCAACTGGACCCCAAATATGCGAACGCCTATCGGGAACGGGGCGAAATCTATGCGGAGATGGATAAGCTGGATTTGGCCATGGCCGACTTTGAAAAAGCCATCCAGTATGATCCCAACGATCCGGAAAATTATCTGAGCCGAGGGTCCATCTACATGGCACAAGAAGACTACGACCGGGCGATTGCCGATTTCAGCCAGGCCTTACGATTGGACATGAAGCATGTGGAGGCCTGGCGAGCCCGCGGCTATGCCCGGGCCAAAAAGGGCGAACTGGACAAGGCCCTTCGGGACCTAAACTATGCGATCCATCTAGCGCCGGAGAATGTGTCGGCTTGGATCAGCCGAGGCTATGCCTATTATCTGCAGGGCGACTATGCCAAGGCGGTGGCCGACTACAGCGAGGCGATTCGCCTGGACCCGAATCTTCCCAGCGTTTATTACAACCGGGCGATGGCCTACGAGAAGCTGGGGCAGAAGGAGAAGGCGGCGGCCGACTTTGCCCGGGCCAAACAACTGGCCCGTCCTGAAATCCCCGCCCCTCCGCCAAGGTAATCCTGCCTGCCGCAATTCCAAGAGAACATCCTCTCTTGGCATTCCGTTGCCATTGCGTGCACGTAGGGATCCGGTCAACAAACGATCTTTGGAGGGGCTAGGTCCAGCCGAGAGGAGAGGTGAAAACTCCTCGAAGTGTGCCGAAAGGGACCGCCCCTGGGCTATCCATTTCGGCCCAGCCTCATAGCCCAAAAGGGTTCCGGCCATCTCCGCCGAGGCGGGGCAAAAAAGAAGCCGCTGGGCAGGATTGCCGAGCGGCTTGCGGGAAAACGATGGTGCCGTGTCGGGCCACCAAGAGGTACTGACACGGCCTGAACCGACCTGAAGCCGACGTTGCCGAAACGTCTTTATCGCCTCTCCCAAGAGCCTATTGCAAAATCAGGCTGGGTGAAAGTCCCGTTGGGTTGTCCTGTCCGAGCAAACTGCCTTCTGGGGAAGGATTCGCTTGGACGGGGCCGGCTTTTGGGATCAGCAGTCCGCAGCGGCTATTTCTTTTTGCAGGCGGTCTTCTTGGTGGCCTTTTTGGCAGTGCTTTTGCAGGTGGTCTTTTTGGCGGCCTTTTTGGTAGCCATCGCACATCCTCCATTGAAAAAGGACTTCTGGGCCAGTCCCTCCTAGCTGCCGATCCCGACCTCCGAGGTCAGGCGGGAAACTGCGCCCTTGGACCATGATTTTGCCAAGTTCCCGTTTCCCACGTGCTCTTCCCTGAGTGCCTTCTCACGAAGCTACCAAATCAGCACGAAAGAAACGGAATTGCTATCTGTTGTAGCAATCTTTCGGAAAAATGCAACAGGGGTTGGAGTGTTTTTGGAAAATTTCCAAAAATTTTGGGAATGGGTCTCTCCGAGATTTGCACACCTCTGAGGTTGCCAAGCCGGCGGGGGCAGAAAGTCTCCTGCTGGGAAACGAAGTTCCATCGGTTGAAAAAGTTGCAGTCTAAGAGGCTGTCCTGAAAATCTGGCAGATGGAGCAGCCAACCGGCAGCCCCCCAGACTGCCAAAAACCCTAAGAAATGGGCATTTTGGTAAACCTGACGGGTTTAGAAACGGTTTGGGCCCGCCGGAGTGTCCATTTCGGGACAGCTTCTCAGACTCTGTCCTGCAGTTCCGGTCTTGGCTGGGAGGAAGGCCCTGCTTGTACCGGCAACCAGCCGAAAAACCCATCCAAAACGGCGGTTTTGATAATTGGGGATGTTTGGGAAGGATCGGCCGATAGCCTCCGGGAGGCAATTTCTGGACAGCCTCTTCCCAGCTCCAAGCGTAGGCGTCTGGCCGGCAGGCTCCAGTCAACCTACCTCCAAGGTCCTCCCGCGGCGGCCTGCAAGGTGAGGAAATTGGCAACAGCCAAATAGCCAAACAGGATCGCCAGAAACCAACTCTTCCACACGAGCACGGCAGCCACACAGAAGCCTCCGGCCACCACCACCGAAAGCACCATCGTTTGCAGCATCCCTTGCCGGGGATTGAGCCACTCCAGCACTTCCTTGACAATCTGGCCGCCGTCCAGGGGGTAGACCGGCAACAGGTTCAAAAAACTCCAGGCTAGTAGAATCGTAACCAACCAATTGGCCCATTGGTTGAGAAGCTCTGACCCGGGCAGCATAAAGCCCACCCATAGACCATAGGGAAGTCCCACCTCGACGATCATGGGTTGCCCCGTCAGCCACACCAGAACCAGAATCCCGGCCGCCAAAGCCAACGAAGCGCCCGGGCCAGCGGCGTGGATCAGGATCTGGCTGAGCGGATGGTGCGCCAGACGACTGCCGTCCCAGAACCGATCATACGACGCATACCCGCCCAAGCCATACAACGTGATCGCCGGCCGAAACCCAAAACCTCGCATGACCAGCGCATGGCCCAACTCGTGCACCAAAATCGCTACAAACACTGCCAACACCCAAAGCAGTAAATCCACTGGCGAGTGGATCAGGTTGGCCCCTAAAATGACCGCCACCAACCAGAAAAACGGATGCACCCGCACCGGAATGCCGAACAGACGGAAAAAAAGATCCGCTTGGGTCCGTTCTGGTTCACCTAACCACATCCTAAATATCCTTGCCGCTGAACTGTTCGATTCGCTCCCCCGGACAGTTGGTTTCCGCCTGGCTGACCGGATGGGGACGATGTGAATAGTAACGATTGACATCGGAGAAGTAAAGGGGAGAAGAGCCGAACCCCAAAATCCGGTTTGGCAAACCTTGATGGGCGTTCTCCTGCCCCAGGAAACCGGCTTCCTTGGAGCAGATTCGGCTTGGTGGCGCCGTCATCGGGGCATAGAGGGTAACAAAAGAAGGGCCGGGACATGGGGGATGTCGCGGCCCTTCGTGCGTGAAGAGTTCCCTGCCTGGCGTGCGCTGACCTTCGGAAAGAGGGTCAGACCCAAAGGAGAAGGGAACAGGTGATTGGTGGATTATTGTACCAGCACTAGGTTCCGATCGGCGGCTACCATCCGGAAGACTTCTTTGAGTTGTTCTTCGTATTCGGCTACAGATTGGCCGCCGGGAATTTTGAAGTAAGCGCCCCGGGTGATCGTGGCGATTTGTTGCATGAGGTCGTCATCGGCTTCGGCACCCAGGGCAATGGCAATTATGGGGATGCGGGCGGCGGCAGCGGCATAGGCCTCTTCAAGAGCCTTTTGTTTGCCTGTAGTCGTTCCTCCCGGCAGGTTGGCCTGGCCGTCCGTCATGAGGACCATGACCCGTCGGGCGCCGGGCCGGGCATTGTTTTGCAGTTGCAGTCGGCCTGTTTTCATGCCGTCGTAGATATTGGTCTGAGGATGGTAATGTCCTGCCTGCCGATGCCGCACAATCTGAGCGACGCTCTGAAAATCCTGTGTTAGCGGGCTTTCCAGGACTGCCGTGCCATCGCTGGCGGTGTAAATCGCCAGCCCCAGTCGATCCTCCGGACTGTTCTCTTCCAAATAGGCGGCCAACACATCCACGGCATCCTTCAAGGCGGTGATCGGTTGTTCGGGTACCTTCCATAAATCCGGCGTATCGGTGTACAGATACCGTCTGGCCTGGAGATAATTGACCCAGGTCAGATAGCCGTACTTTTTGCGGTATCCCGCCTGATAGATATAGCTGTCGGTCATCACATACTGGATGTATTCATCCCAGGAGCCGCGTGGATAAGGATACGGCACGCTGGTCAGGCCCAACGTGCTTTTCACCGTGGACACATAATTGGAACTGATATACTGGGGGGTCCACTGCATCTTACCGAACTTGGGCGAACCTAACGCCTGGTAAATCTGAAGTAGGTTCGTTTCCACCGCAGTGCAGCCCAATTCGGAAATGGACCGCAATTGGCTGTCGTAGCACATCGAAGCGGAAAAGTCCAATACGAGCATGATGTCCCGGGGGGCGAAGGTGGCAATGGCCTTGGCTTCGGATTGGAAAAACTGTTTGCCGAGTACGCGGCCAAAAAACAGGGGACGTTCAAAACTTTGTAGGGTAACTTCCACGGCGGAGCATTCCGTGGTGCTGGGGATAAAGGTACGGCTGTTTTTATCCCATAAGCCGTAACGAATTTCCACCTGATCTGGCGTGATCGGTCGGCCGCCCACAGTATGTAAACTGGCAAACTGATAGACCGCTTGAGCCGCAGCGGCTCTACCTTCGTTGGCCGCACCAGCGCCGGCCAGTGCGGCGGCGTCGGCCGCCGTTTGCAACTCCGTGCGGGTGAGCACGACATAGCCTAAATCCACCCCGAAGGCCACCATGCCGATCAACACGATCATCAGCACGGCGGTCAAAACCAGGATGGCTCCGGGCCGGTCGGTGGGCCGGTTTCGGCCGGAGGACGCACCTGTTCGGCCCAGTACCGAAGCACGCCGACTCGGTAACCCGGCCTCAAGCCGAGGGATTTGTACTTCTCTTCCGCCGCGGATTCGCCAAGGTGCGGGTTTCATGGTTTATCTCCTGTGGGCAAGAAAGGCAAGAAAAGAAAGAAGGAAGACCCTCCCAACCGCCGCATATTTCGGCATCCAAGCATTCCAGCGGAGCCGATCGAAAGGGCTGGACACCCAAACCAACCCCTGGGCCGAAACAGAGACGAACCCCTGGTTGCCGGCACCCCGGCAACAGGTCCGGCACCGAACGCTTGGAACTGCCCACCCCATAGAAGGCCTTTGGACCAAAAGAGCTTGGGGGGTTTGGGAAAAACCGGGGGCCAACCGGATCGCAAGGTCTAGGGGCACCATGGCCGAGTACCTCCCACCGGTCGTCTGCTGGGCAGAAAAAGACCTCCGCCCCGTCTGGACGAGCTACTGGTCTTTCCGCTCGGAGGACCTTCGGCAGCCTGGCGAACTCCCCCGGAGGAGAGTCCCATGGCTTTGCGCCCCGACCTTGCGATCGGTTTGCCTTTTCGGGTTCTTCGGGCGTTAGGTTCCACAGAGAAGACAAACTACATCCCACCCATACAATCCATAGGTTACAAAACGCCCTGTGTCAAATCCAGTGGGAGAAGAATCCTGCTTCTAGGGGAAGCCGATCCCTACCCACCCCCCAGCAAGCGGATGCAGGAAAATGATTTCCAAATCCCCCCAAAACCGGCCCCACCGTTTTTACTATTTTGACTGTATCCACCCGGCCAGGCTACCACCAGATGTAGGGGCTAAAACTGGCTGGAACTCCACTGATTGGGGCAATCGCTCCCGGTGGATCCAGTCAAACTATACCCAAGAACCATTTCGCCGAGGGTGTCGGGAAATTCGCTTTATCTAACTCTTTGCAGCATCAATAGATATATCAAACTCCCATGTTCAAAGTGGGTGTCGGGCGGGTGGAACTCCGTTCTAGTTTGACTGGCTCTACCCGTCCGGGTCCCTACCAGATGGAGGAGCTAACAATCGGATCGCATACCGCAAATGGGGCTCCCAGTTCCTGGCAGATACAGTCAAGCGAGGGCGGAACTGCCCGGAATGGGGCAAGCAGTACCCTGGGAATTTCCGGACACCTTCATGAGCCGAAGGTAGCCAACCCGCCGCTGCCCGCCGTGGAGGAGATCGGCCAACCGACAGGGAGGCCGGCCAACCGACAGATTGCCGAGCTGAGAGGGCCACGGGCAGCACGGTCCTTCGGCCAACCCAGGGGCGCCCAAACGTGGGCTCTCCAAGCATACCCCCGCATTCAGCGAAAGGAGGATGAGAAAAATAAACACAGCCGGCCTGAGAGATATCCTCTCAGGCCGGCTGCAAGGAGGGCTTGTTGCTGGTGCGATCTGGGATGGCTGCACTGGCCTGCCCAGGCCAACCGTGAATCCGGTTATACCCGGCGGATGCGTGGGAGGGGGTATGGGTTAGTAGGTGAAGATCAAGTCCACGCCGCCGGAGAATTGTTCGCGGTCAGCGCCGTCGTTAAAGGGCCGATTTCCAGCCGTGAACCGCCCGTTGGCCCAGTCATACCGGATTTCCGGCCGAATGGTCAAGTTGGCATGGGGCTTCCAGTTCAGGCCCAAGGTGAGGGCATAGTAATCGGGAGCAGAGCCTCCTGCCCATGCCACGTTGGGAATCCAGAGGCGGTCGTCGTCGTGGAACCATTCAAACCGGCCGCCGAGGCTCCAGCAGTCGTTAATCTTGAAGAACAGGTATTGGTTGATGCCGTACCACTGACCGTTGGGCACTTGGGCACCAGCATTGGTGACCAAACCGAGGTCATGTTGGAAGACATAAGTCCATCGGTCGTTGATAGCCAACTTCACCACGAAGCTGTTCATGTACAGATCACCCCAATCCAACCCCCACCGCTCGCCCCGGTCGCCACCGCTGACCATCCAGGTGAAGGTAATTCGCTCGCCGATCGGCACATCCACTCCACCCAGGAAGAGGCTGGCTTCGCCGGGGTTGTCGAAGGCGGTGTCCCAGGCGGTGGTCCAGCCCGCATGGATGTTCAAGCCATCGGTAACCGCATAACTGGCCAAGACGCCGGTCATGGTTTGCGGTTCGCCAAACTGATGGCAGTAGCTATGGGAGTAGAAGAAGTTTTGGGTCACCGGCACGGTTTCATACCCCAACGGGCTGAAGAAATGCCCCATCTTCACCGACAGCTTGTTCCAGGCCACCACAGCATACAGTTGGGGAATGGCCGTCCCGTAGATACCGTCGTCGGAGCTGATCCAGGCGTTGTCCCAGGCGTACCGGCTGTTGTTAAAAGCCCGGGTTTTCGGCCCATCGGCCCCAAACAGGATGTCGAACCGGAAGCCCCAGTCGAAACTCCGGCACGAGGTGTCCGCTTTCTTATCCACAAACAACCAGGTTTGATCCACCGTAAAGTCGTTGGTGGGCCGGTAACCAATCGGGCCGTTGCTATCCGCACCCCAGGCATTGGCCAAAATCCCGGCCGAAATCCAGCCGCCAATTTTCAGACCACTGTCGAATTCGGGAAACAACGTCCAGGGATCGGGCAAACAGCCGCATCGGCACAGTCGGCTGGTGCAGCACCGGGGTAAACAGGTCAGACCACAGCTTTCTTCAGCGGCAGGCGATGGAGCGGCCGCTGCTGGTCCGGCACTGGGTGCTGCCGGCTGTTCGGCCACGTACCCGCCGCCATACGTGTAGCCCGCCTGCCGGGTCAAACTGGGCCCCATTGTTCCCCAGGGCTGTTGGCCTAATACCGTCCCCACCAGCCCTCCCCAGACAAGCACCACGATCGCACCCCACCACACTCCTCGGTACTTCATGGACAAAAACCTCCTTCTGGGAAGACAGAGATTCTTTCCAAAGACTTCTCTTGGGTAGGTATCGGGTATCCGAACTTATCAGTCGTATCAAAAACACTCAAAAATCCGCTTAACAGACCTTCAGAGACCGCCTCCGATGAGAAACTTTTCGGATTAGGAAAACTGGAGAGAATTCTGTTCCGCCATATCCACCTAAAGTGCGGTCCCCCTCCATCGGCACCCAACACCTGCCGGGAAAACATCGACGGTGCAGCCCCCAAGCTCGAATCATCCGGCTGGAGGGACCTGCTTCGCAGCTCCGCCCCCCTTGGAGAGTCCTGCCTTGGAGGTCTGGATCGGCCCACCACCATAGGCCGCACAAACCGGCTTATTTTGACTGTATCCACCCGGCCAGGCAGCTCCAACTTATAGGGGGTAAAAACGGCACGAACCCCACAGATTGTGGTTTACTTCCGGTGGATACAGTCCACTTATGAGGTCGGTTCCTTGGAGGGGTCCTGCCTTGGAGGTGCCCCTCATGGGGCATGTCAGGCGGGAGGTCCGGAGGTTTCTTCTATGGAGCGCAAATAAAGAGGAACGCAAAAAAAGAAGAAAAGAATCACCAATATATAGTATTCCAGCAAAAAAGAATACTATATATGGCGCTTTGAAAGAACTGGCCCCGGATTTCTAGGTCGATTCTGGTTCCAACAGGGCATCCACGAAAGTGTCGGCGTCGAAGGGGGCCAGGTCTTCGGGCTGTTGGCCGACGCCGACGAATTTCACTGGTAACCCCACCTGCTGGCGGATCGCTACCACCACCCCCCCTTTGGCCGTCCCATCCAACTTCGCCAGCACAAGCCCCGTACAGCGGACGGCATCGGTAAAATGTTTGGCCTGGCTGATGCCGTTTTGGCCTGTCGTGGCATCCAGCACCAAGAGCACTTCATGAGGCGCATCGGGAATCTGTTTGCCCAGGACCCGGTGAATCTTGGCCAATTCCTGCATGAGGTTGTACTGGGTCTGGAGTCGGCCCGCTGTATCCACAATGCAAATATCGGCGCTGGTTTGGAGGGCTTGGCTGACGGCCCGGTGAGCCACACTGGCCGGGTCGCTGCCCGGCTGGCCGGTTACAATCGCACAGCCCAAACGCTGCGCCCAGATGGTCAGTTGTTCGACGGCGGCTGCCCGGAACGTATCCGCCGCTCCCAGGATCACCTTCCGCCCCTGTTGCTGGAACATATGGGCCAGCTTGGCAATGGTGGTCGTCTTGCCGCAGCCGTTTACCCCACAGACCATGATGACCGTGGGACCTTGGGAGGCCAGGCGGATGGGTTCTGCCGGCTGCCGAAGGAGGTCTTTGAGTTTCTTTTTGATCTCCGCCAATACCTCTTCCAGGGTAATTTTGCGGGACCAGAAGTGGGAGCGGACTTCTTCCACGATCTGGCGGGCCGCCTGCACCCCCATATCCGTCTTGACCAAAATGGCAAACAGTTCCTCCAGGAAGCCTTCGTCAACCAATCGCCCTTCGGCTTTGAAGATGTCCCGGATGTCGGTCCGCAAAAGCTGAACCGTTTTTTTCAAGCCTTGTTTGATCTTATCGAACCAACCCATCTTAGCCTCCTCATTTGACTGTATCCCCCAGGCTGGTTCCTCCAAAGGGGAGAGACAGTTTAAGCATTTCATCAGTTCGGTCGGTTTTTATTCTAGCCAGAATTGATCTAGATTTTCCAAATGACCTAAACTCACATTGACTGCGTCTATTCCCCGGCGAAAAAGGGAAAAAGGCCCCTTGGGATTCCCTAATGTTGCCTGTATCCACCGGGAAGTAGGAGCACCCTCTGGAATATTCGATCCGATTAGCCCCTCCATCTGGTAGGAGCCGGAGGGGTAGATCCAGTCAAACTAGCCGGGAAAGGATCGGGGCTCCGAGGCCCTCCCACCATTCCGTTTTTTTTCCGTTTTTAACCGGCTGTCGCCCACCAACCGCCAGGCCCCAGACCACCCTAACCCCCACATAAAACCGGGCATTTTGGTAAACTGGAGGGGTTTCGAAACGGTTCGGGCTGCCGCTGGGTTATCCATTTCGGGACACCTTCTCCGGCAGCGGAGAGGGGCCGGGGGCCTGGCAGGGGGGATTCGGAGCCGGCGTGGATTCCTCAGCAGATGGGGAACTGTCCCCTCTCGAGGCGTATTCCCGCCGAAGCCGATCTAAAATCCCGTTCACAAAACCGGGGGATTTGGCCCCACCGAACCGCCGGGCCAGTTCAATGGCCTCGTCCAACACCACCGGATCGGGTGTGGATTCATACAATAATTCATATGCTCCGAGCCGAAGCACATTCCGATCCGTGGCCGCCATCCGGGGTAAAGTCCAATGTTCGGCGGCCCGCGCCAGGGCGGCGTCAATCTCCGCCCGATGCCGGCGCACCCCGGCCACCAACCGCTCGGCCAAAGCCCACATGTCCTCTTTACGCCACTGGGAAAAACCTTCCCGAACAAACCGTTGCAGTTCCGCCTGAATGAGGGCCGGTTGCCCGGCCAACGGATGCTCTCGAAACCCCTCCCGCAAGAATTCCTCCAGCTCTTCCTGGGCAAACCGGAGGATGGCCTGGTCGCTCAGTTGCTCCCGAAGAAACTCCTGAGCCACCCCGGGCGAAAGTCCAGGATTCAAATCGTCTTGATACAGCACCTGAAAGGCGGCTTCTCGGGCACGGCGCCGCAGGACCTGAACGGCTAATTCTTCGCTAGCAGATCGCTTGGCCACGGGAATGTTCTCAAAATCGGGATAGTTTGACTGTATCCCCCAGGCTGGCTCCTCCCAAGGGAGGGGGCCTGGGCGGGGCAGCCAGTTTAATCATGGAATCCAGTCCGGTCGGTTTTTATTCTACCCAGAGTTTATCTAGATTTTCCAAATGACCTGAACTCCCATTGAGTGCGTCTATCCCCCAGCGAAAAAAGGAAAAAAGGCCCCTCGGTATTCCCTATTGTGCCTGTATCCGGCGGGAACTAGGAGCACCCTGGGGATATTCGATCCGATGAGCCCCTCCAACTGGTAGGGGCCGGAGGGAGAGATACAGTCAAAATAGGTATCCCAGAAGGGCCGCTCTTAGCTCGACTTTTGCCATTTTGGGATACCTGCCATCGGGCCAATGTCCTAACTGTTGGGAAATCTTGGAGTTAGGAAAGCAGAGGAACGAATGCGGTATGGTCTGTAACTTTCGATAACATAAAGAGGTACGGAAAAGGGCAAACGTCGAGCTTAGGGCAGGCCCGGAATGGGCGTTTTGAGCCGGGATGGACGGCCATCCTACTGCCGTCCACCCTCCGAAAAACCCGCCAAACCGGCACTTTGCTAAGGCCGGGGCTTTGGAAGCAAAACCGTTCCAAGCCTCCAGCAGCCAAGTTCGGGACAACCTCTTAGGTGGACCGGATTTTACCCAGAGCAAAGGTTCCCTCTGGGCAGGCCGAACGATTTTGGCCCCTTCCAGTGGTAGGACTGAGCCCGGGCACTCCCGGCACCTTAGAGGCTGTCTTCGGAATTCCCTTTTTAGCCAGATGTCCTACTCACCGGCGGCCCCAGATTGCCAAAACCCCATAAAACGGGCACTTTGGTCAATTGGAAGGGTTTGGCAACGGTCCGGGCCGCCGCCCGAGTACCCATTTCGGGACAGCCTCTTAGCGAGTTTCTAGGGTAATTTCGGCCCAGTAGGCGGCTTCGTTGTGCCAACCGCTGGGTTGGTTGACCAGTTCCAAGAGCACCTCTTTGCCGGCGTAGGCCGATAGATCGACTTCCACCGTGGCCCAGCCTTGGACGGCGGTTTTCGGCCCGATCGGTTTTTCCAGGATGGTTTTCCCATCGACTTTGACCAGCAAAGTCCAGTCGCCTTGGGGATGGTGGCCGACGGTCAGCCGAAGCACCGTCTTTTTATCCGCCGGCAAAGCGACTTTGCGCCAGAGGGTGCAGCCGGTCTGCCGATCCAGCGGATGGGTAACGAAGACGTTTTTCTTTCCGCCCCAACTGTCCTGGAGCCCGGGGTCCATCTGGTCGCCGCAATCCCGGATATCCCAGCCGGAGGCAAACCGCCGGAAGGTTTTTTCCAATGTGAATTCGATCTTTTCCATTTCTTCGGGCGTAAACCGGCTGCCGGCGATGGGACCGGGGTCCCAACTGAGTTCCAATTTGCTAGGCTTCGGGGCTTTGACCGGGATCAAAAACACCTCCTGGCCGGTGGCGTCCCGTTCGACCCGGCCGCCCTCCCGCTCCAGAATCTGCCGGGCCAATTTCTCACAGACCTCCATCAGGGCCGGAAAACTATACGGGGTGTGCAGAAAACTGCGTTTTTCGTCCAGGGCCTTGTACTGCTCGGGGAGTTTGGAAAAGCCGATCGTCGTAAACAGCACCCCGGCCGCACTGGACGGGTTGCAGTCCGAATCCTGCCCGCAGCGCATGGAAATGACAATCGTTTTTTCAATATCCCGTTTACCGTACAAAAGCCCCATGAGGACATAGGCGCCGTTGATCTTGCAGTCGATGCCGCCGTTGGAGGCCTTTTGATATGCGGGGTCTTCGCGGTATTTTTTCTGGCACTTTTGCCAGGTCTTTTCCCAGTCGTCGGGATTTTCCCGATACCAAGCGAGCATGTCGCGGACCATTTCGGCGTATTGGCATTCCGCCGGGATGGCCTTCAAAGCCGTCTCCACAATTTTTTCGATATCTTCGGTGAAAAAGGCCTCGGCGTACATGGCGCCGATGAACTGGCCAGCATACATGCCATCGCCGTAGTTCATGAGCCGACCGAACTTTTCGCCCAGGTTCACCGCCCACTGGGGCATCCCAGGAGCAATCAGGCCAGAATAATCTGCCTCGATTTGATAGTCGATGTCGTTAGGACAGCGGTTGAACTTTGGATGGCTGCTGTCGGGCGGCGCAATGCCCCGGCGCAGGTTATTCCGGCCCGCCCGATTGGCACACCAGAGCGGATACTTCGTATTGGCAAAGTCGATCCCGGCTTGCCGAATCGACACATCCAGGCCGTATTGTTCCAGGGTGCGCAAAAAGGTCATTTCCACGTAGAGGTCGTCCTGGTTGAAGGCGTCGTTGACCATCGAGGGGCGCCATTGGGGGACGGCTTCCGGCGGGGCGATCCGGTCCCGAAACCGGAACTCCGTCGGCGCCCCCCAGGCCACCCCCACCATCTGGCCCACCCAACCGGCCTTCATTTTGTCCCGATACTCGGCTACAGAAAGCCGACGGTGTGCTTGCGCGGTTTCGGCTGCCCACAATGCAGCGCTGCCCAGATTCAGGGCGATTAGTCCCCAACAGAATTTCCAAAGGACACAAGAGTTCTTCATGGCAGTTTCTCCTAAGATGAGGGGTGGAAACACTTCCGCCAGTAACCGTTCCGCTGGTGCAAGTCCGTCTGGCAAGCGGTGCGGAACGCCGTCTGCCAGCCGGGAAATCAATCCAGGCTGAACCGACACCCCTAGGATGAGACACCCCCAGTATCCCGTCCAGTCTATCAGACGCAATGGCCCCAAGGAAGATGCCTTGCCAGAGAAGTGCTCAGGGATAGCACGTTGACTAAGGGTAACATTTTAGCCGAATGAAACAACACGCCTCTCCCTTGGCGGGAGAGGCCGGCCAACCGACAGGTTGGCCGGG
>Ga0209017_10000467_pt1 | contig 40118 bp, 28 predicted proteins | sample YNPBryunderm2012_FD_185812 | JGI IMG/M metagenome (GOLD analysis project Ga0209017, IMG submission 185812) | Anoxygenic and chlorotrophic microbial mat microbial communities from Yellowstone National Park, USA - YNP Bryant MS undermat 2012... ...
TTGCCCGACGGGATCGGACTCAACGGCAAGCCGAGCAAACTCGCCTTTACGCCGGATGGCCGTTACGCCGTGGCAACGAACCTCACGCCGGTGGCGGGCAATTCCTCTGTGCTGTTGTTCGATTTGCTGAACAAGACGGTGGCCGCTACCATCCTTAACTTTGGCTACACGCTCGACAGGATTTTCATCGGCGGCCCTAACCGGGCCTTCGCCCTCTCCAGCGACAACCAGCGGATTTACGACATCACGATCAACCCCTTCAACATCAGTGTGCCCACCTTCGGCGGCATCGGCGAGATCACGAACATTCTGGCGGGTGGCGTGTCCAACGAATTGCCGCAGCCCCGGTACCTGTACCTGCTGGCGCCGACCACGATTTACCGGATTGATCTCACCACGTTTCAACTGGCCGGTCAGGTGGGCCTGACGGTCATCCCCAGAAGTCTGTCCGTTGTGGCGCCGGCTTCCACCAGCCCGCCCACCAGCGTACTGAAGTACAACGACAATCAAACGGTCGCCCCGCTTGCAACCACGCTCCCGCTCATCGTGAGGGCGCTCGACTCCTTAGGCCGTCCGGTCTCGGGTGCTAGCGTCGTGTGGACCACGGCACAGCCAGGCACCGTCATCCAACCATCGGGCGCCGCCACTAATGGCCTAGGCTTCGCCTTGGCCACTGTGACTGCCCCCAGCACCGCAGGGACCTTTACGGTGAACGCCACGCTGGCCGGCTCGCTGGTGGCGACCTTCACGATCAACGTGGCGGCAGGCGGGGGGGGAGCGGGTCCGACCGGCGGCATTCGCATCGTCTCGGGCAACGGGCAAGCAGTACGGTCGTTTTTCGTCATCCCCGAGCCCATGGTGGTCGAGGTCAGGGATATGGCGGGGAATCCGATACCCGCCGCTACGGTCGAATTCACCGTCGCTCAAGGCCAGGGAACCCTGAGCGCCGGACCGATCGGCAGTGCTTCGGCGGGCGGGGGTGGCAGCCTCACCATGCTCACGGACGCCAGCGGGCAGGCAAGCGCCTACATGCTGGCCGGCCCCGTCAGTCCCGGTTACTCCTGGGCGCAGACCACAGTAACGGCTACCAGTCAGGGCTCGGCGGTGAATTTCACAATCACTACGGTGATTGATGCCGACCCCACGGTGCTTCTTCTGAAGCCGCCGGAAGAGGACCGCAATTTGCAGGGACGAGCCGGTGAAACAGTGGCGGGCGCCATTGTGGTTCGCGTCTTCGCCACCGGCGGCCCTCAAGCGGGCCAGCCGATCCCCGGCGTGGGCGTACGGATTTCGACCAACGTTGATCCTGCAATCGGACCGACCGCAGCCTGTGCGGGCGGCGCCGTGCTCACGGACGGCACCGGCACGGCTACCTGCGACGTGGTGTTCGGACCCAAGATCGGTACCGCCGAGTTGACCGTGTACACCGGCAGCTTCAATACCAAAACCATTCGGTTGACCGTGACGCCCGGTCCGCCGGCGCAGATGCGAATCGTGCAGGGCAACAACCAGTCGGGCAACCCAGGCCAGAGGCTGCCGCTGGCGCTGTTAGCGGAAGTTCTCGACGCCGGCGGCAACATTCTGGAGGGCGTGCCCGTCGCCTGGGAGGTGGTGACGCCAGGCAGCGCGACGCTCTCCAACGTGGTCACCCGTTCCGCCGACAACGGGCGCGTCTCTGCCTTGGTGACTTTGGGCTCGCTCCCCGGCACGCACCAGATCCGCGTGCGCGCGCTGGAAGGCGACGCCTCGGCAACCTTCAACGTGACGGTGAACGTGGTGCTGGCGCGCTTGAACAAGGTATCGGGCGACGCCCAGATCGCCGTGACCAACCAGCCGTTCCCTGCTCCGCTCGTGGTGCAGGCCGTGGATGATCGCGGCCAGCCTATCGCGGGATTGCAAGTCACGTTCGCCGTGGTTTCTGGCAGCGCGACGCTGAGCGCGACCTCCGCCACGACCAACGCGCAGGGCCAGGCCTCGGTCAACGTGACGGCAGGCGCCACCGCCGGCGCCATCACGATTCAGGCCACGGCCGGCTCGCTGAGCGTGACCTTTACGCTGACGTCCCGGCTGCCTGGTCCCGTGCTTTCGACCGGCAGCTTCGTCAACGCGGCGGGCGGCCAGGCGGGCGTGGTCGCCGGCAGCATCGTGACCATCCGCGGCTCCGGTCTGGCGCCTCGCATCCAGGGTTGCGTCGAGCCGGGCACGATCATCGGACCGCTGCCGACCACGCTGGCGGGCGTGACGGTGACGTTCGGCGCGCACCTGGCGCCGATCTTCCACGTCTGCAACGTGGGCGGCGTTGAGCAGGTGACAGTACAAGCGCCCTGGGAGCTTGGTCTGGGCACCGTGCCTGTCAAGGTAACGGTGGATGGCGGCGAGACCCTGGTGAACGACGTGCGCGTGCTCTACGCCCAGCCGGGCATTTTTGAAACGGTGGATTCCGCCGGGCGGCGCTATGCCGTGGTGGTGCGCCCGAACGGGACGTTCGTGACGCCCGCCAATCCGGCCCGCCGCGGCGAGATCCTGCGCATGTACGCGACGGGTCTGGGCCCGGTGCTGCCCGTGGCGCAGACGAACCAGCCCGGCATGGGGCAGGCAGTGTACCTGCCGGTGATCGTGGGCGTGGCGAACGCGGGCGTGCGCGTGCTGTCGGCTGAGTACGCGCAGAACATGATCGGCGTGTACGTGGTCGCGTTCGAAGTGCCCGCGGACGCTCGCACGGGCGCGGAGATTCCGCTCGATCTGGTCGTCGAGCTGCCGGACGGAACCAAGGCGCAAGCGCCCGGCTCGCGCCTGGCAATTCAGTAAGAAGTTTTCCCGCGGCGGGCGGGGCGCGTACCGCCCGCCGCTTCCCCCGCCTCACTGTCACCGCGTCATAATAAAAGACCCGCATGATTGTTTACAGCCTTACGATACTGCTGGCTGCTTTTCTGCTCTTTCAGGTCCAGCCTCTAACCGCCAAGATGATCCTTCCGTGGTTCGGCGGCGCTTCGTCGGTGTGGAGCGCCTGCATGCTCTTTTTCCAGGCGGTGCTGCTCGGCGGGTACCTTTACGCGCACTGGCTGCACGAGAAACTGACGCCGCGGCGGCAGGCCATCGTGCACACGACGCTCATTGCCGCCAGTGTCTTGTTGCTGCCGCCCGTGCCCGATGCTTCCTGGAAAGGGGTCGGCGTGACGAACCCGGAGTGGCGAATCCTGGCGCTGCTGGCCGTTACCATCGGCCTGCCCTATTTCCTGCTTTCGACCACCAGCCCGCTGGTGCAGACCTGGTACGCGCGAACTCACGGCGCCGTTCCTTACCGCCTCTATGCGCTCTCGAACGCAGGCTCGATGCTCGGGTTGGTGACCTACCCGGTGGTGATCGAGCCGCGGCTTGCCGTGGGGACGCAAGCGACGGTGTGGTCCGCGGCGTACGCTCTATTCGCACTGCTGTGCGCCGTGGCGGTGTGGCGAGCCGCGCGCACGCGCGTCGAGGGCCCTGCGATGATGGAGGATCCCGCCATGGACAACGCGCCAAGCCGGGGCCTGCAAGCACTGTGGGCCGCGCTGGCCGCCTGCGCCTCGACCCTGCTGCTCGCTATCACGGCGTTTCTGACGCAGGACGTGGCGGCGGTCCCCTTCCTGTGGGTCGCGCCGCTCAGCGTCTACCTGCTCAGCTTCATCCTGTGTTTCCAGACGCCGCGCGTCTACGACCGCCGGCTGTGGCTGCCGCTGCTAGCGGGAGCGCTCGGATGGATGGGGTACCTGACGTGGCCGGAAGCGCCTGACGTCAAGGTGCCGACCATGGTACTGGCCGCGGTCTCCGCGCTGTTCATCTGCGCCATGGTGTGCCACGGCGAGATTGTCAGGAGTCGGCCCCACCCCCGGTATCTGACCGGCTTTTACCTGATGATCGCGCTGGGCGGGGTGCTGGGCGGAGTCTTCGTGAGCATCGTCGCTCCGAAGGTTTTTCGCGGTTTCCACGAGCTGCCGATCGGGCTGGCGGCCTGCGGCTTCCTGGCGCTGGCGGCCGTGTCGCGGGAAAAGCGGGCATGGGAATCCCGGGGCGCTGCCTGGGCCGCATCGCTCGTCGTGATGGCGGCCTTGGGCGGCTACTCGGCCTGGCTGGCGGCTACCTCGCTCAACGCGCTGGCCGACTCCAAGCTCGTGGTCCGCAACTTTTACGGGCAGCTCCGGATCAAGGAAGTGGATGAAGGCGACGGCCTCGGCCCCCGCCGCAAGCTCGTGCACGGTGTGATCAACCACGGCGAGCAGATCCTGCGCGAAGATTTTCGCAGGCGACCCGTGACGTACTACTGCGCGCAGTCGGGCGTGGCGCGAGTGTTGAACGCGACCAGCGACGGCCCGCCGCGGCGCATCGGCGTGCTGGGTTTGGGCTGCGGGACGCTGGCTGCTTTCGGCCGCAAGGGCGACGTGATCCGCTTCTACGAAATCAACCCCTTGGTGCCGCAGCTCGCCAGAACCCAGTTCACCTATCTGAGCGACTCGCCGGCGCGGACCGAGATCGTGCTGGGCGACGGGCGTCTCATGCTCGAGCGCGAACCCGATCAGAACTTCGATCTGCTCGCCATGGATGCCTTTTCGGGCGACTCCGTCCCGGTGCACCTGATCACGCGCGAGGCTTTCCGCACGTACCTGCGCCACCTGAAGCCGGACGGGGTGCTGGCGGTGAATATTTCCAACAAATACCTGGACCTGGCGCCCGTGGTAGAGCGCGGCGCGGCAGCTTTCGGCAAAGTGGCGGTACTGGTGGATTACGAAGCCGAGCAAGACGATCCGGAGTGCTTCAGCTCGTCGTGGGCACTGGTCATGGACAAGGGGACGTGGGAGCGACTGCGTCCCAAATTGGCTGAGGACGCACGGCTGATCGAGCCCCGTCCGCAGTTCCGCCCTTGGACGGACGACTACTCCAGCCTCTTCGCCGTTCTGAAGTGAACGCGGCGGGATTCAGTCCCGCTTGTACCATCCCCGATCCCATGGGTGCGCGAAGGTGGGCAGGTTCCTGTAGCGCGTCATGCGGAAGACGATGCGAGCGCCGCAGCCGGGCGCAAGGCGCACGGTGACGAGCGGCCCGCCGATGGCGACGCTGCGGCCTGCCAGCTCGGCGGAATCGAACTGGTGCTCGCCGTAGCCGCCCGCCTGCACGATGACCGTGCGCGGTTCGATCGGATTGAGATTCACCAGCGCGAGGGTGGCCGAATCCGCCGCCAGCTTTTCCACCAGGGCGCCCACGTCGGGCGGCAGCCCTGCGCGACGGCGCTCCGGATCGAAGTAACGGAAGCGACTGTGCAGGATCCAGATGCGCCCGGCGAAGAAGCCGCCCAGCGTCAACTTCACGAGTTCGTCGGTGCGGGCCGGGTTGAAATCGAGAAGGTAGTCGGCCAGCCGCGTATCGGGCGTAGTCGGGTCGTTCTCCATAGCCAGGACCTTGCGGCGGACGGCTTCGAGCTCCTCCCGCAGCGCGCGCACGGGATAGTCCGGATCCTGGCCCTCCAGAAAAGCGATCCAGCCGGTTTTCGGGATGCGTTCCAGATCGCGGCGGTCCATCGAGCGCAGGTAAATCTCGATGAGACGATCCACGAAAAGGTTGTCCGTGTGGTGATACCACTCGGGCCTGCCGTTGTAGCGGTAGCCGCGCGGGTCGCCGTACATTTGGGGCAGCAGGATGCGCCCGTTCTCCACCTTCTTCTGCGCGTAGATGAGATCCATCTGGCGACGCAACAAGTCGGTCCAGCCCGGATCGCCGCTGAGTAACAGAGCATTCCCGAATCCTGGCCAGGTCCCGGCGTGGAAGTAATTGCGGTGCGCGATCCGTTCGATTTCACCGTCGTAAATGGTGAAATTCCAGCCATAGGTTCCTTTCCACCACTGACCGTTGTAGAGGCTGCCGGGCTTGCCGTCGAGGCCGACGGTGCTGGGAATCATCCCGCCGCAAGCGACGGTGCGCTCCCGCCAGGCGCCGGCATACTCCAGCACCCAATCGCGGTACTTGCTTTCCGCGGTCAGCATGAAGGCGTTTAGCGCCAGCCCGGTCGCGGCCAGATTCAGGAAGCTGTCGCCCACGCTGTCCAGATACTCGTTGCAGTGGGCGAGCATCCGGGGATAGTACGTCATGAAATCGAGCATCTTGCTGCGGCCGGCGGGATTGTGCAGTAAATGGAAACTGCCCTGAACCGGATCGCCCACCCAGTCATAGACCGTGGCCTTGCGCATCATGGGGCCTCGGGAGCCGTTCCAGATGCTGCGGATGATCTTGTGCACGGGATCGTAGTTGGGCGCTTCCGGGTCCTCGTTCATGTATAGGCCTGCGAAGCGTTTCATGCGCGCCCGATAGAGACCGTCGTGCGGGTCGGAGAGCCCCTGAAGCATGAAGGCGCGCATGCCTTCGCCCGTGTGGAACCAGTCCGACTGCGTAATGAACTCCTTGTAGTAGGCGCCGTTGGCGGCCAGCTCGGTCAGTTTGGTGCGCAGCTCGCCGTATTGCCGCAAGTGGCCTTCGTAGGCCTTCTTGAAGAGCGCCAGCACGGAATCCGAGCCGCCCAGGGCGTGGAGCAGGGTCCAGTTCCAGAAGGTCTCGATGGCGTCGTCCGGGCCGTCGAGGGTACCCCAGCGCGGCACGTGTTTCAGGTAGCCCCGTTCATCGAGATAGCGCTGGGCGAAGCGCTCGCAAGCCTCGGAGTTGTAGCGAAGCAACTCACGTTCGAGCAACGCCCACTCGGGCGGCGCCATCGGGGTTCGGATGGTGAGAGCCGCCTCGGGCGCGGCCCGGGACGCCAGCACCAGAGCAAGCAGGAGACGGTGCGTCATTACGGTCTCCCTCAGCGCGCCGCCGGCAGGGCATCCACACCGGCCTTGGCGATCTGGCCGTCCTGCTGTGACGTAACGCCGCTGACGCCGATCGCGCCGATCACCTCGCCGTCCACGACAATGGGCAGGCCGCCCTCGAAGGGCATGGCGCCGGGCAAGGCCAGAATCGCTTGCCGTCCGCCGACCAGTTGATCCTCGAAGGCCTTGGTGGGACGACGGAACAGCGCCGCGCTACGCGCCTTGCGCTGCGCGATTTCGATACTGGCGAGCTGGACGCCGTCCATGCGCTCCAGATACACGAGGTAGCCGCCTTCGTCTACGACGGCGATGACCACGTTCCAGTTGTTCTTGCGCGCTTCGGCTTCTGCGGCGGCGGCGATCTTGCGGGCCGCTTCCAGGGTCAAAGTCTTGCGCTGGCCGAGCGGCGCCTGGGACCAGACCGCAGTCGCCAGAGCCAGCACCATCGTGGGCAACCACAGGGAAACACTTTGGCTCATGGACGCCTCCTTGTTGTGCGGATGAAGTTCGATCATTGTGGATCGGGAGACTCCTTGTCAAGCCGGCAAGGGAGCGAGCGGGCTGTGATATTCTTGTCACTGGCTGTTCCACAGACTGCCACGAGCAAGGAGGAAAGCGGTGAAAGTTGGCGTTTTTACAGCCCTGCTGGCTGATCTGCCTCTCGAGCGAGTGCTTCAAAAACTCAAGTCCCTGGGCGTGGACACGATCGAGCTGGGGACCGGCAACTATCCCGGGGATCCCCACTGCAAGCTCTCCATGCTCGACAACCCGGCCGAGCTGGAAGCCTTCCAGAAATTGATTGCCGACTACGGCTTCACGATCAGCGCCTTGAGCTGCCACGGCGAGCCCCTGCATCCGGTGCGCGAGATCGCCGAGCGCAACCGCGAGGTGGCCCGCAAGACCGTCCTGCTGGCCGAGAAACTGGGCGTGCCCGTGGTGATCGACTTCTCCGGCTGCCCGGGCGACAGCGACGATGCCAAGTACCCCAACTGGGTCACGGCCGCCTGGCCGCCCCACTTCCAGGAGCTGCTGGCCTGGCAGTGGAAGGAAAAGGTCATTCCCTACTGGCGCGAGCACGTCAAATTCGCGGCGGACCACGGCGTCAAGATCGCCATCGAAATGCATCCCGGCTTCGTGGTGCACAGCCCGGAGACGTTGCTGCGGTTGAGGGAGGCCTGTGGAGAGAACCTCGGCGCCAATTACGATCCCAGCCACATGTTCTGGCAGCAGATTGACCCCATCGCCGCCATCCGGATCCTGGGCGACGCCATCTTCCACGTGCACGCCAAGGACAACCAGATCTACACCTACAACCTGCCGCGCACGGGCGTGCTGGACACCAAGCGCTTCACCGACGAGCGCAACCGCGCCTGGATCTACCGCACCGTGGGCTACGGCCATGGCGCCGAGTTCTGGGGCGAGTTCATTTCCACACTGCGCATGTACGGCTATGACTACGTGCTTTCGATCGAGCACGAGGACAGCCTGATGTCCCCCGAAGAAGGCCTCACCAAGGCGGTGCAGTTCCTGAACAGTCTGATCATTCGCGAGAAGCCGGGCGTGGCGTACTGGGCGTAAGCATGATAGCCGCAGCCTGGTTGCGCGCGGGTCTGATTTTCGTCCTGGCGGCGGGTTGTGCAAGCGCCGAACTGCGCGCCGGCGCGGCCCGCCGCATTATTACCCCTTCGCTGGAGCGCGGGCCCGTCTGGCTGGCGGGCTTCGGACTCAACCGCGCGGCCACCGGGGTCCGTGACGACCTGTGGGTGCGCTGCGCCGCGCTGAACGACGGCTCGCGGAGCGTAGCCCTGTGCAGCGCGGACCTGATCGGGTTTTTCTATGAGGACGTCGAACAGATCCGGATCGCGGTGCGCGCACGCCAGCCCCGGCTCAACGTGATCGTCGCGGCCACGCACGTGCACCACGGGCCTGACACGATGGGCCTGTGGGGACCCAAGCCGGGCGTGAGCGGTCGCAATCCCGAGTACAACCGCATGGTGATCGAGCGGACGGTCGAGGCCGCGCAGGAGGCCGCTGCGACGATGCGCCCGGCCACGCTGAACGCGGCGCAAGTCGCTTCCCCGGAACTGGAGTCGTTCATCCACGACAGCCGGCCGCCGGTCGTGCTGGATGCGGAGTTGATCGCGCTTTCTTTCGACGGGCGGGACGGCAAACCGATCGCCACGTTGGTGAACTGGGCCAACCATCCCGAAGTTCTGGGCTCCAGGAACACGCTGATCACGGCCGACTATGCCGCCTCGCTGTATCAGCGCCTCGAACAGCGCTGGGGCGGAACAGTGATCCTGCTCAATGGGGCTTTGGGAGGCATGCAGTCGCCCCTGGGCGCTTCGGTGAAGGACCCGGACACCGGCCTGCCGGCCCCGGAGGCCAGTTTCCGCAAGGCGGAACTGATCGGGACGCGCGTGGCGGATCTGGCATGGGAAGGCCTGGCCAAGTCCAAGCCGCTGCGCGTGGACACGGTGATCTATCGCGAAATGGCGGTCCGGATCCCGCTGGCGAACGCCAACTTCCGGCGGGCGCTCGAAGCGGGGATTTTCGGGCCGGTCAAACGTCTCGAGCCGGACGGTTCGCTGCGCACGGTAGTGGGTCTGTTGCGGCTGGAATCCCGCGGGCGCCCGGTGGTGGAGGCAGCTATGGTTCCCGGAGAACTTTACCCGGAGCTCAGTCGCGGCGGCATCGAGCGCTACCCGGGCGCGGATTTTCCTGATGCGCCGTTCGAAAGACCGTTGAAACAGATCATGACGGCGCCGTTCCGTCTGGTCATCGGCCTGGCCAACGACGAGATCGGCTACATCATCCCTAAGGCGGAGTGGGACGAGAAGCCGCCCTGGCTCAACAACGCCGAGCGGGCCTGGTACGGCGAGGTGAACTCGGTGGGGCCGGAAGCAGCGCCGCGCCTGGCGGCGGCCTTCGAGGAGCTTCTGGTAGCCCGGGCGGGCGGGAGGAAGTGAGCCATGATCGTAGGGGAATTCCAAATCGGGATCGAACAGGTTCAGGGTTACGAGTTCCGCGTGCGCTTCGACAAGGAGCAGTTCGCTCCGCTGGTCATGGACGAGCCGCCGCCGCTGGGTCGCGATACGGGACCGAACGCGGCCCGGGTCCTGGCCGCTGCCATCGGCAACTGCCTTGCGGCCAGCCTGGTTTTCTGCGCGGCGCGCAAGGCTGCAGTGAAACTGGAACGGGTGCGCAGCGAAGTCAAGGTGCAGATCGTGCGCAACGAAAACAAGCGCCTGCGAATCGGCTCGGTCGAGGTCACCATTGATCCCGGCCTGAGCGAAGAGGAAGGGGCGCGCCTGATGGGCTGCCTCGGACTGTTCGAGGATTTCTGCACCGTGACGGAGAGCGTGCGCCGCGGCATTCCCGTCAAGGTGATCGTCAAAGGGTTCGAGCCAGCGGTCTCCGAGGGCTGAGGCGAAGCGCGAAAGCCGTTGGCTATAATCGAAGTGGTCTTCCCACACGTCTTTCAGGAGCGATTGTCACAATGAAAAGAATCGGCATTCTTACCGGGGGCGGAGATGTACCCGGGCTGAATTCCGTCATCAAGAGCGTGGTGTATCGCGGCTCGGAAATCGGCTGCGAAGTGATCGGCATCCGGCTGGGCTGGGAAGGTCTGACGCACGTAAACCTGGACGACCCGGCCAGCAAGTCCCGCTACATCCTGCCGTTGAACCGCGAGAACACGCGCACGATTGACCGCACGGGCGGCACTTTCCTGCATACTTCGCGGACGAACCCGGCGGCCATGCGATCGTTGCCCGAGCACCTGAACCCGGAGGATTTCCCGAAGCGCGAGATCATGCGCAAGGGCGAGAAGGTGGCGGCCTGGGATATTACCAAGCAGGTGTTGCGCAACCTGGACCGGCTCGGCATCGAGTATCTGATCGCTATCGGCGGAGACGATACGCTGAGCTACGCCGCGCGCCTGCACAAGGAAGGCGTGCCGGTGATTTGCATTCCCAAGACCATGGACAACGACGTGCGCAACACCGAGTACTGCATCGGCTTTTCCACGGCGATTACGCGCGCCACCAGCGCCATCGAGCGCCAGCGCACGACGGTGGGGTCGCACGAGCGCATCGGCGTCTTCCGCGTCTTCGGCCGTGACGCCGGCTACACGGCGCTTTACACCGCTTACGTGACCTCGCTGCGCTGCGCCATCCCCGAGTACAAGTTCGATCTGGAGAAGATGATTGATCTGCTGCTCACCGACAAGCGCAACAACCCCAGCAACTACGCCATGGTGGTGCTCTCCGAGGGCGCCGAATGGGAAGGCTACAAAGTGCAGGAATACGGCGAGCCGGACGCCTACGGTCACCGCAAGAAGCTCAACGTGGCCGAGGCCTTCTCCGATGAGATCAAGAAACGCGCCAAACAGGAAACCCTGGTGAGCGATCTCACGTACGAGCTGCGCAGCGGCGAACCGGACTTCGTGGACAAGATGATCGCCACCACCTTCGGCAACATGGCGCTGGACTGCCTGGCCGAAAACGTCTCCGGCGTGATGATGGCCATCCAGAACGGATGCTTCGTGCGCGCGGAGATCCCCGATCCGGCGCTGGGGCCGCGCAAGGTGGACGTGGAAAGCATGTACAACACCGAGCGGTATCGCCCGAATTACGCCAACAAGACGGGCCTGCCGGTGTTTCTGACCCGACCGTAAGCGTGTTCGAGAGGCTCCTCCGTCGCTGGCAAGCGCGGCGCAAGCCTGCGCGCCTGACGGAGGAGCTTCGCCGCCGGATCCGCCAGTCCTTCGACGAGGCCTCCGCGGACGAAGAGCACTTCCCTTCCACGATTGACCCGCGCATCTATCACGTCCGGCTTATCCTGGAGTACTTCGGGGAGCTGAAGGGTCAGCGCGTCCTGGACGTGGGCTGCGGCAAGGGTCGCTTCGCGCGCATCCTCGCCGACCGGCATCCGGACGCCCAGGTCTGGGGCATAGACATCTCGGCGGCGATGCTGGGCTACGTACCGCGGCACGTGCGGGTGTGCGCCGCCTCCATGACCGAGCTGCCGTTTCCCGATGCCTGCTTCGACGCCGCCTACGCGACCGAATCGCTGGAGCACGCGGTGGAAGTGGAGCGCGCCGTGGCCGAAATCTGTCGCGTGGTCAAACCCGGCGGGCGCATCGTCGTCATTGACAAGAATCGGGAGCAGTGGGGGCGGCTGCCGACGCCGGAATGGGAACGCTGGTTCGGGCGGCGCGAGCTGGAACGGATGCTGGAACGGCATTGCCGCAGCGTTTCCAGCCGTTTCATCTCTTACTGGGAGGACGTGCCGCCCGATGGCCTCTTCCTGGCCTGGCTGGCCGTCAAGTGACGCCGCAGCCGCAGGGCCCGGCGGTTCCCCGGGCCCGGGAGCGTCGGCCGATCAACGCGCGTTGCCGGACGCAGGCTTGATGATCCACAGGTACAGCTTGCGACCGTTGTACTCGACTTCCTTGTCCGGCTTCCAGTCGCCCATGTCAAAGCTGTGCGACACGATACGGGCGCCCGGCTTGAGCTGCTCCTGAAGCTTGGGACGCAGGCGGAGGTTGACAGAGGGCAGCAGGTAGAGCGTGACGACGGTGGCCTCGCGAACGTCGGCGTCGAACAGGTTCTGCTGAACGAACTTCACGCGGTCGGTAACACCGGCCTGTTCCGCGTTCTGTTTCGCCTCTGCGATGCGCTCGGGATCGATATCAATGCCCACGCCGCGGGCGCCGAACTTCTGGGCGGCCATCACCACGATGCGCCCGTCACCGCAACCGAGGTCGTAGACCACGTCGGTTTTTCTGACTCCGGCCAGCTTCAACATTTGCTCGACCACATCGTGCGGGGTGGGCACGTACGGGACGTCGCCACCGTGCTCGTACTCCTGGATTGCGGGCGCCGCGACCGGGCTTGCCGGAGCCGCCTGGCTCCAGGGAAGCGTGAGGACGAGCAACCACGCCAGACCAAAAACTCGAATCACCATCCTTGGGTATCTCCTTTCCTGCGGGTGCCAGCCGAAGCTTAAGGCTTGAACCCCGATCGTACGAGATTAGCTCAACAGAGGGTTGGCGTGCAAGCCGCGAGCGGGGTTACAAGCTGAGGGGCAGGGTTTGGTGCGGACGAGAGGAGTTGAACCTCCACGGGCTTGCGCCCACATGGACCTGAACCATGCGCGTCTGCCAGTTCCGCCACGTCCGCACCGGGTTCAGGCGGGGTCGGTTCCCGATTAACATTTTGCAGAAACTCCCCCGCCCTTGTCAAACCCCCGGGGCCGCCTCTGGTAGAGGCGCCGGCGCCCGGGACACCAACACCCGGCAGCCGGGTCTACTTCCCGCCCGCCCTTTCTATCTTCACCAGCACCAGCTTTCCGTCCTTCACCAGGCCCACGCCTGGCGCGTACCACTTGTGCGTAGTCGTCTTCTCGAACGGGCTGCTCTCCTTGATATGCAGGCACTGCTTGAATGAGCCCGCGGGCGTGGTGATCGAATCGCTGATGGACACCACTTCCGCGCGGTCCATCGCCCTCTGCTTCTCCGCGCGCTCCTGGTAAAAACGGTCCCCCACAACTGGTTTGCCTGGAATCAGCAGGCCGAACTTCGCCCCATCCACGCCGGAGCGCCAGGACCCTTCGTGGCTGACAATCTTGCCCCCTTTGTAAATGTCCACGTCCTCGCCAAAGTAGTACAGGTCGCCCGTGGTCTTGTCGATGGCGTAGTAGTCGCGTGTGACCTCTGTAAGTTTGCCGTTCACTTCCTCACGTTCTTCCACCACGCGCGTCTCCACGCCATCTACCATCTTGGTCTCCCTCAGGACTGTCATCGTCATGCGGGTGGCGCCGCCGACGAAGTGCAGCTTGTATCCCGGCACCAGGATGAAGTAGGGGTTGGATCCCACTGGTCCCAGGTTCCTGGTGTCCACCGTGAACTCGGATCTCCACTCACCAGCGCCTTTGCCGGCCGTCTTCGGAGCGCCCGACAGAGATACCAGCAGGAGAGTAACGCCTGACACGAATGCCACGAGCTTCAGGTGCCCCATTTTGATGCCATCTTGTTGCCTCCCGAACCAATATTACGGCGGAATGCCCGGGGCCGCGACTCCTCAGAAATGCAGCCGCAAAGCGAACTGGATGACCCTCCAACTTTCGCCGTTCTGATTCGTGGTGGCGGAGCTGGCGGTGGACAGCGTCACGCAGCAGGCCTGGCCGAACACGGTCGAGGTGATGGCCGGCGAGCCCACGCTGGCGTCGCGCGGATTGCGGAAGTTGGGATGATTGAGCGCGTTGAACATCTCCGTCCGCCACACCAGCCGAACCCTCTCGGTGATGGGGAAGCCCTTGGAAATGCCGAGGTCGAGATTCCAGAAGCTCGGTCCGTCGAAGATGTTGCGGCCCAGCCCCAAGCCGCCCGGCTCGGGGAAGGTGAACGGCTCGGCGTCGGGGAAGAACACGGGCCCCACGACGCCTTGCTTGGATTGCAGCCGCGCCTTGGGCAGCTTGTAGCCTGGCTTGAGCGCTGCGCGCGATTGCGCCGTGGCGTTGTGCGTCAGCACGCCCGAGCGCACCGTGAACGGCTCGCCGGACTGGTAGGTGTAGATGGCGTTGATGCTCCAGCCGCCCACGATCAAATCCACCGCGCGGCCGCGATCCGCCAGCAACGGCTTGCCCTTGCCAAAGGGCAGCTCGTAGATGCCCGTGATGTTCAGCACGTGACGCTGATCGTAATCCGAGCGCGCCCGCTCGTTGCGGTAGTTGCGCGCGTCGGCTGCGGTGCGCGCGGCGGTGGTGGTCAGTCCGCCGCCGACGGTGGCGTGGACCGGGTCCAGCGACAGCGTGTCAATGGATTTGCCGAAGGTATAAGCGCCGTTCAACAACAGGCCCAGCTGATCGAAGCGACGGCGCACCGTCAGTTGCCCGGCGTGATAGTACGAATCGCCGCCGCTGTCCACCATCATGATCTGGGCGAACTGCGGGTTGGGTCGCAAGCCCAGGGCGATCGTGCTCTGGTCAATGCGCTGGCCGAAACTGCCGGCCGCGTTCTGCGCCAGCTCGGTCTGTGTGGTGGCGCTGTTGGCGAAGGCCGCCGTGATGACGCCCTGCTGGATCAGCGGCACGGCACGAGCGCCGGGGCACGGCTGGTTGTTGGGCAGCGTGCCATCCGGACGGCATCCGCCGCCCAGCCGTAGGTTGTGTTGCATGGCCAGGAACGAAGGCAGGACGGGCGTGATGTCAATCTGGTTGGCGTCCCAGGCGCGATACAAGCGGATGCCGCGACGTCCCACGTACGCCGTGGTGACGAGGAATCGTCCCGGCAATTCACGCTGGATGCTCAGGTTCCACATGTGCACGGTCGGCAACTGAAGGTTCTGGTCGAAGACGCGCACCGGAGGGGCGTTGGTGCGCACTTGGGGCGGCGGCGACAGGAAGCTCGACGGTTTCACACTGGGCGGCGGCAACTCGTTGGGAAATCCTTCGCCCAGGCGCACGTTGGGCACAGGCGTGCAGCCCGGCGTCGTCACCAGCGCGCCACCGGTTCCCGAAAACTGGGAACTGCACCGGAAGGTCTGGCCCGGCACCGAGGTCGCCACCGAGGTCACCACGAAGCTGCCGATGGGATCGAACGCGATGCCGTAGCCGGTGCGGATGACGGTGCGCCCGGACCGGCCGGGCGACCAGGTGACGGCCAATCGCGGCGCCACCGCGCCCCAGTTGAAATTGCGGTACCAGCGCTTGGCCGGCACGAACCTGACCACGCCCTCGCGCCCGTCTATGGAACGGTCGGGCACGAAGACGCGCCCGCCCGCTTCGGTGGGCGGCAGATTCAGCTCCCAGCGCGCCCCTACGTTCAGGGTCACGTTCTGTCGCAGCTTCCACTCGTCCTGGGCGTAAAAGTTGTACTGCTTGAGCCGGTGCCCTTGCGCCCACAACGTGACCGACTTTTCGCCCGAACGGAAGGGCAGGAAAACGTCGTTCTTGAGATCGCCCAGAAAGACCTGGGTCAGGCCGGCGGGGATGCCGAGCAAATCATTGATCATGCCTTGCAGCCGGTTCAAGTCCGTGGGTGCGATGCCCGGCGCGGTGGCCGTGGCCACCGACGGCAGGACGAAACCGGCCGGCGGGCGCGTGACGCGCGAAAGCGAGATGGCGGGCACCAGGCTGGTCCCGCCCACGTCGCCGCGCTGATCATTGTGCCGGTAAAAGCGCAGGTTGGCGCCGAAGCGCATGACGTGGCGTCCGGTGATGTAGCTCAGATTCTGCACGATCTGAGGCGTGGTCACGGCGCGATAGGTGCGCGGATTGGCCGTGTAGTCCACATCCGAGTTGTTGAAGGTGAAGCGCGGCGTGTTGGGGAACTGAGGATTGGCTTCGCCCTGCGTGAACAGGAACTCCCAGCGCGACAACCCGAGCGTCAGCTCGTTGACCAGTCGCGGAGAGAAGACGCTCCGGAAGCCGATGGCCAGATTCTTGGCCGGACGGAAGACCTCGCCCCGCGGCGGGAAGCCGGGCAGCACCACCGGGCGGCCGTTGAGCGGATCGCCGCCCAAGGTCTCCTGCCGCGCTCCCAGGTAGCGCACGAAGACGTTGTGGTTGCTGGAAAGCAGGTGGTCAACGCGGATCATGTAGTGCGGCCCGCGGATGCGGAAGGGCGTGTTCCACACGTAGATGCCGGTGTTGAGGCCATCGCCGGCGGCGTAGGAGTTGGGCGGCGGATACTTGCCGAGCACGGCCCTGACCAGCGGATCCATCCCCTTGCGCAGCGGGTCCGCGGTGAAGATGTTGAACGAGGCGACACAGTTGGTGTCCCCGGGGCCGGTGCAATCCCGGACTCCCTCCACGTACCGGCCAGTGACGGGGTCCACCAACAGCGGGCTGTTCTGCGTGATGCGCTGTCCCTTGATGACGAGCGGGTTTTGCGGGTCCGCCACCCAGTAGCGGAAGACGCCGTTGAGGGCGGTGGGCGTGTACAGGTCCACCGATTCGCCGAAAGCCTTGTCAATGGGATCGGCGAAGTTGACTTTCTGGCCCTGCCAGCTCCCGAAGAAAAACGTCCGGTTCTTGCGGATGGGGCCGCCCAGCTCGAAGCCGTACTGGTTGAGCTGGATGACGGGCTTCTTTTGACCCTGCGCGTTGGCGTAAAACTCCTGTGCATTCAGAGCCGTGTTGCGGAAGAACTCGAACAGCGAGCCGTGGAACTCGTTGGAACCCGAACGCGTGGCGATGGAAATGTTCGCCCCCGAATTGCGCCCTTCTTCGGCCGTGGGGTTGGCAGTGGTGACTTTGAATTCCTGTACGTTGTCCGGATTCAACCGGAAGATGTTGTTGGTCGGATTCGAGTAGGAAGACTCGTTGGCTTCGATGCCGTCAATGGTCACGTTATTGGCGGTGGGACGCGCGCCGTTGACCGTCACGGTATTGCCCGAGCGTTGGGTAACGCCGGGCTCGTACATCAGCAGCGTCAGAGGATTGCGCCCGTTGAGCGGCAGATTGGCGATCACGCGCTGTTCCACCACGTTACCCAGCGTGGCCGAAGAGGTCTGGAGCAGCTCGGCCGCAGCGCTCACCACCACGCTCTCGGTGAGCGCGCCCACTTCCAGCGCGATGTCCACCACGGCAGGCGTGTTCACTTGCAACACGATGCCCGGCCGGACCACGGTCCGGAAGCCGGCCGCCTCTACGCGGATCGTGTAGGTGCCGACGGGCAGAGACGGGAACGAGTACAGCCCCCCGGCGGTGGTTTGCTGCCTTTCGGTAATCCCGGTGCCTTCGTTGATCAGAGTCACGGTGGCGCCCGGCACGACGGCGCCGGTGGAATCCGTCACCGTGCCGAGAATGCGCGAGGTCGAGGTCTGGCTCAGACACGCTCCCGCGAGCGCCAGGACCAAACCCGCTAAGCGAAGGAACGCTCTCATCTCACCCTCCTGACCCGGAGCCGGCCTGGAGCGGACAACTCACCCTCCACAGCCGGTTGATGTGAGATAGCCTAACACCGCGGGAACCCATGGGGCAACCGCTCGCCGGGCGTGGCCGACATCGAGCGGCTTGTTTCAAGAACCATGCTTCGAGTGGCGCGGTTGCTCGAGCCGGCGAGTCGCCTTCAAGCGGTGTCAGTTCCTTTCCCGGGCGACAATGGCTGCGTGCACCCGAAGCTTGCCGGCGCCCTGCTCGACTGGGCAGAAAACACTCCGCCTCACTGCCCACCGTCTTCCCGGATCCAGACGATGGACTTGGGCGGAACCGGGTCGCTGCGGCCACCCGGGCGAACGGGATATTCTGTGCCCTGCTCGCGGTTCATGCGAGCGTAGTTCGGAATCGCAGTCAGCGGAGCCCCGTCGGCGAAACTGCTGCGCAAAACCGTCACTCCGCCCAGCAGATCGTTCCTCCACTCGGCCTCGATCGGCGCCTGGGCGGGCAGCCCACCGTCCAGGCCTTGCTCGTGGCGCTCGATGTTGTAAATCAGCGGCCCGCAGCGCAAGGCGACTTTGCCCCGCAGCGCCCCGACCCGCGCATGCGCGCGCACGCGTTGGGGCTGCAGCGGCAGTTCGATCTCGACTCGGTCGCCCGGCCGCCAGGCGCGTTCCAGTACCGCGTAGCCGTTACGCAACGGCGGGGCCACGCGCGAACCGTTCAGGCGGATAACGGGTGGTGGAAGCGAAGGTTCAGCGCGATAGAGCGCGCTGGCGTTGCGGTCCGGCACGCGGATTCCAAGCCGGAAGCGCGCCGCGCGGGCGGGATTCACCACCAGCACGACCTTGCCGCTCCACGGGTACGCAGTCTCCTGCGCCAATTCGACGCTCGTGCCGGCCACGTCTTCGATCCTGCCGCGGCAGCCCACGAAAAGGTTGACCAAAATCGCATCGGCGGCGCGCAGATAGATCCAGCGGGGGAGCATGAGCAGAATGCGCGGTATGTTGCCTACGCAGCACGGGCACACATGCCACTGGTAACGCGAGATGCGTTCCTCCAGCGGGTTGTCGTAGTAATAATGCCGGCAGTCGAGATCGAGCGAGCCGAGCAGCGCGTTGTAGAGGGTGTCTTCGTAAAGATCGGCGCAGCGCGCGTCGTGGAAGAGCCGGCCGACTTTCCACTGGAACAGCAGCTCCCCGCAGCTTGCGCACGATTCGCAATAGCCGCGAACGGGCAGCGAGTAATCGGGGCCGAAGCCTTCCGAAGTATCGCCGCTGCCGATCCCGCCGGTCAGGTAGAGCTTGCGGTGCGTGATGCTGGCCCACAGCGACTTGACGGCGCTCAAGTAATCGGGCTGGCGGGTTTCCATGGCGATATCGGCCATGGCCGAATACGTGTACGCAGCGCGCACGGCGTGACCCACAGCCTCGTACTGCTCGATGACCGGCAGGTGAGCCTGGCAGTACTCGATCTGCTCGTGCGGTCCCGCGGCGGCGTGGTAACGGCAGTCGAGCAGAAACTTCGCCAGACGGATGTAGCGGTCGCCGCTGCCCTTGCCTTCCAACGCATTGACGTAATGCCCGAAGGCCACCAGCGCCTGCTCCATCCCCTGGTGCTCGTCGTACCAGGCTTGTTTGGGCGGAGGCCCGATGTGGCGTTCCCAACAATCGGCCAGGCGTCTGGCAGCCTTGTAAAGGCGGTCATCGCGTCCCCCGCTCATAGCATGGTGCGCCATGGCCGCCTCCAGGAAGTAGCCCGCGACGTAGCCCTCATGATCGCGGCGGTGGGCCGGATCCCAATGGCGGAACTTGTCCGACTCGATGATCTTGCCTTCGCGCCCGCGCCGGGGCAGGGTGAAGGCGGTCTGAAGGTAGCCGTCGGGTTCCTGGGCGGCCAGGATGATCGGGATCCATTGTTCGAGCGTGGCACGCATGAGGCGCTGCGCCTGCTCGACGGCGGGATCGCCGCCCGGATCGCTCCTCAGCGCCAGGCTGATGGCTTCGATGGTCTGAAATACCCACGCGTTCGAAAAGACGTAGCCCTTGTGGTAGCCGTGCGGCTCGCCGCGGAGCTTCTTGCCCGCCTCGATGAAATTGTCAATGCCGCCCGCGCCGATTTCAATGTCGGAGCGGTTGATCTGGCGGATGCAATGCGGAATCCAGTTCGCGACGAGATTGCGCAGGCGAGGCTTCCAGAAGGGACTGGTGAGGACAAAGTCCTTCAGCTCGACAGGCTCGAGCGCAGGGGACGGCGGAGGCGCCTCGACCCGTACATTCACCGCAGCGGTTCCCCTGCCTCCCTTCCACTCAGCCTCCAGTGCGAGGACGTAATCGCCGGCGCGGCTGAACGAAGCGGCTGTCGTGAGCGCACCGGGATCGTCGAAGCGCACTTCTCCCGGTCCCGAGACTTTCCGCCGGCGCACGCGAAGCGGTTGGACCGGTTCAGGCGCCTCTTCGGGTCGGATGCGGGCGGCATTCAGCGGGCGCGTGGCCGAAGGGGCGCGGCCGGCGCCCACCCAGCCTCTCAGGTAGGTCTTGCCAGGGAGCACGGTGATGCGGTCAACGCCGGCATCCACGCGGGCCGCGCCCGGCTCGTCCGCCAGGCCGGCGCCCGCGGCAACGCCGACCGCGCAGCCCATGAGGGCGCGGCGACTCAGAACGATTGCGGCACCGACGTCGCTCATAGCCTGAGACTCCTCTGCAACAGACTACTACGCGAGCAGACAGAGGAAGCCGTGCACCAGGCGGGCCTGCACGCCGGGGCGGGCCAGGGCGTCTTTATAACGTGAGGATCCTGGGACTGGCCTTGTGGCTGGCCTCGGCGGCGTCCGCGGGCGAATACGTGCTGCTGGCCTCCGGCGCCGCCCTGTACGCGGACCGCCACGAACTGCTCGGCGACCTGGTCCGGTTGCACCGCGGCGAGGGCTTTATCGAGCTGCCTTTGGCGCTCGTGATCGGATTCGAGCCGGCGCCCGTCCTTTCACGCCCGGCGGGCGAGGTTCCCCTTGCCCAGCGCCCTTCTTCCACCGAGCCGCCCGAGCAGCTCATCGAGCGCGCCGCCGCCCGTTACGGTGGCGCCGATTTCGCGGCCTTGCTGCACAGCGTGGCGCGCGTGGAATCCGGATACCGCCCCGATGCGGTCTCGCCCAAAGGAGCGCGGGGCTTGCTGCAACTGATGCCGGAGACAGCGCGGCAGCTCGAGGCCGACCCCGACGATCCCGCGCAAAACGCCGATGCGGGCGCGCGCTTTCTGCGCGAGCTGCTGCTGAAGTACCGCGATCACCCCTACCAGCTCAGGCTGGCCCTGGCGGCCTACAATGCGGGACCGGGCGCCGTGGAGCGCTACGGCGGCGTGCCGCCCTATCCCGAAACGACGCGTTACGTGGAGCGGGTGCTGGAAGAATTCCGACGCCTGCGCGTCAACTCAACTTCTTCACGCGCGCGCTGACGTCCTCGGCAAAGCGCCGGATGAATCCCTGCACGTAGTCGTGCGGGTCCAGCGTGTCGTCGGTGATCAGCGGAGTCAGGTCCATGGCGAAACTGACGAGCTGGGCGACGTCCACGGCGTGACTCTCCAAGTACGTGGCGTGCGCGCGGCGGCGGCCCATGGTGGCCAGATCGTAGCGCTTGCCGCCGGCGATCTGCGAGTCGAAGACACCCACCAGCGCCATGGCGATGTTGTCGTGCGCGTCGAGGCGAAAGGCCACTTTGTCCTGGTCCGGCAGCCAATCCAGATCGCGCCAGACTTCGCAGCCATACAGCTTCCGCGGGCGCTGGTCGTGCGGAAGGGCGCGCAAAGCCGCGATGGCGCGCAACGCGACGGCGACGTGGGTGTCGTGCTTGTCCGCCAGATTGTGCGTGTAAACGATCTCCGGCCGGGCCACGGAAAAAATCGCCTTGAGATCCTCCACCGGATCGGGATTGCGAGCGTCCTTGACGGCGGCGCTGGAGTGATTCAGGAATACGGCGGCCGCGTACTCGCCGACCATGGCGGCCTTCTTTTGCTCCAGGCGGCGGACGACCTGCATCTGCTCGTCCGTGAAGGCGGCGTAAAGGCCATCCCGCGGACTGCCGGCGCCGTTGGTCACGATCACCGCCGTGAACCAACGCTCGGCATGGCCGAACCCGGCCAGGATGCCGTCCATAGCCATGATTTCCGTGTCGTCCGGGTGGGCGGAAACGCCCATGTGCGTGGTGCGAGCCAGGGCGCGCTCGGCGGGCTCGCCGTCCGGCGCCCAGATTTCAGCGTCAGGATGACTCAGTTTCATCGTGCGGCTCCTTTCGGCGAGGCGGGAAGGCTGGCGGCGGCGATGGCTTGCCCGACCCGCCGGTTGGCTTCATCCGGCAAGGCAAGACGAATCCGTTCGGCCGGCTCGGGGAACTCGGCGCGCAGAACCTCACGCGCCTGATCGAGCATCAGCTCTCCGCCCGGTCCCGTGGTCACCCGCCCGAGGACCAGAACGTGCTTGAGATCGTAAAAGTCCGCGTAATGGCCCAGGGCATAGCCGAGGAAGACGCCGATGGTGCGATAGACCTGGGCGGCAAGCGGGTCGCCGACTCGCATCCTTTCTTGCAGGACCACCAACTTTTCCGGCAACCCCTGACCGGGTTCGAACTTCATGCCGCCGGCCTCGGCCACGCGAATCGCGCCCACCTGAGAAAAATACTGCACGCCGCAGCCGATATCGCCGGACCACTCGTCAGCGGGCGCATCCGGGCGGTAATCAATGGGAACGAACGCCAGCTCGTTCAGCCAGCCTGTGATGTTGCCCTGGGCGTTCACGTAGCCGCCGGCCTGGCTGGATCCCATCGAGATGCCGAGCACGGGGTTGTCGCCGATGGACATCGAGCCGGCCAGTGCGGTGACCTCGCCGTCGTTGACCACTTCCACCGGAACGCCCAACTCCGCGGAGATGCGCTGGAACATGGGCGCGATCTTCTCGGCGAACTCTTTGGGCGGCACCGCGCGGAACAGCGAGGCCACGCGCGGGCGATTGTTGATGTAGATGCCGGCCGCGCTGCCTCCCACCGCATCCAGGCGCGGCAGGTGGCTGGCCGCGCTGCGGATGGAAGCCATGATGCCCTGGTAATGGTAGTCGGGATCGGAGGCATGGCGCGGATCCCACGGCACTTCCTCGCTGTAGACCACCTGCCCGTCCATGACCGCGCTGGCCTTGCGGTCGCTGGCGCCCAGATCGAAGCCCACGCGGCAGCCATCCAGATGCCGCCCGAGCGCGATGCTGGTTTCGCGCGTCTCCGGGACGCCTTCCGGGGTCGTCACCACCACTTCGAAGGGGCGCTCATAGACGCCTCCCATGAATTCGGCGTCGAACTGTCGCGCTCCTCCCGGAGCGTAGGCAGATGCAATGTAACGCCCGATGTCTTGCGGGCCTCCGACGTAAACCTTGTAGCCGCCACGCTGCCAGAGCAGAAACTTGACGATCCGTTCGACGTAAAAGTTTGTCAGCTCCTGCGGCAGTGTTCCCGGTGCCGCCACGATCGTGTCGTACCGCGATAGCGAACCGTCGGCCCGTTCGAGCGCCAGCGCCAGGGGCACGGCGCCGCGGCCGCGGGCCAGCTCACGGTAGGCGCGATTGAAAAGACCGGCGGGCAGAAAGTCGGGATCCAGTGGCGGCACAAAGCGGGGTTGGATCTTCAGCTCGGCAAAGGGGACCTGCATAAGGGCCTCGCAGCTTGCGGTCTCGCTGGCTGAAGCTTCGATTATCCGGAATCCCGCCGCGCCCGCGCAAGCCGGGAACCGGGCGCCGGCGCAACAGGGGTTCGTCGGGATCGTCTGTTATACTGGAATAAGCTCCGTTCCTTTATGAATCGCCGCCTCAAAGCGTTCACCCTCGGGCTCTCGACCTGCCTTGCGGCATTGCTGCTCGTCGGCGCGGTCCTGGACAAGCCCGGCTCCGACACTCCCTACCGGCATCTCGGCGTGTTCACGGAAGTGTTGCACCGCATCAAGAGCGATTATGTGGAGGAGCCGGACCTGAAAAGCGTCACGCTGGGAGCGATCAACGGTTTGCTTCAAGCCATGGATCCGTTCGCCAGCTACCTCAACGCCGAACAGTACAAGGAGTACGTCAAGAACAAGGACGCGCTCCAGGGAGACGTCGGGTTGCTGCTCTCCTGGAAGTACGGATATCTGGGCGTGGTGGGAACGGTGCCCGGGTCCCCGGCGGCGCGCGCCGGATTGGTGACCGGGGACATGATCGAGACGATCCGCAGCATCTCCACCCGCGACATGCCACTGGCCTACGCGGAGATGCTGCTGCGAGGCAAGCCCGGAACCACGGTCGAGATCTCGGTTCTCTCGCTCCGCCAGCAAGAACCTCGCAAGCTGACGCTGACGCGCGAGGTGCTTGCGTTCCCCAAGCTGAGCTGGAGCATGTTGTCGGGGCAGATCGGCTACTTGCAAGTGAGCAGCCTCGCGCCCGGCAAGGCGGTCGAGGCTGCGGAGGGTTTACGGGCGCTGTTGAGCCAGGGAGCCCAGCGGTTGGTGCTGGATCTGCGCAATTGCGCGGCGGGAACGGTGGAAGAGGGCGTGGCCCTGACGAACCTTTTCCTGGACAACGGAATCATAACTTACGTGGAGGGCCAACGGTATAGCCGTCAGGAGTTCCGGGCGGACCCTGCCAGGACGGTCTGGCGGCTGCCCCTGGTGGTCATCACGAATCGGGGTACGGCCGGAGGCGCCGAAGTCGCTGCGGCGGCGCTGCTGGATCACAAGCGCGCCGAAGTAGTCGGAGAGCCGACCTTCGGTAACGCAGCGGTTCGCAGGCCCGTCACGATGGAAGACGGGGCTGCGATCATCCTGGCGGTGGCCAAGTATTACTCGCCGAGCGGCAAGGCCATCCAGGATACGCGAGTCACCCCGACCGTGCAGCTCATCGAGTCCGAGCTGATGCCCGAGAGTGAAGAAGAGCCGGTTCCGCCCGAGACCGAGAGGGGCCCCAAACCGGAGGAGGATCGCTTGCTGGAGAAGGCGATCGAGGTGCTCACCAAGGGCAAGCCGGCGGGATCGCCCACAGCATGGCGGATCGGCTCTGCGGCCGGAAAGGTGCCGGCCGGCGCCCCTGGTCCCAACCCTTGAATCGGCCGAGCATGAGCCGCGAGAGCGGTTCGACGCCGCCAGGGGCCTTGAATGAACTCCAAGCGGGAGGTATGACAGCCAGCTATGCCGCTTTACGAGTATAAGTGCCAGAGTTGCGGTAAGGTCTTCGAAGTGATGCAGAGGTTTTCTGACGAGCCGCTGAGCATCCACGAAGGCTGTGGCGGCGCTGTCGAGCGGCTGCTGTCGCCACCTGCCTTCCAGTTCAAAGGCAGCGGCTGGTACATCACCGATTACGCGCGCAAGGCCGACGGCAAGGGCGACTCGAAACCGGCCCGAGACGGCGAGTCCCAATCCGGTTCGCCGAGCGCGAGCTGCTGCGGCAGCAAGTCCGAATCCGACGGCAAGTAGCTTCAGCGCGCGGCCCGAGCCTGGCGCCTCTCGAGCGCAACAACGATCAACAGGCTGACCACTGCGGCTGCCAGCCCGGCGGCCGCGTCCACCGCATAGTGGTAGCGGCCGTAGACCACGGCCGTCGCGATCAAAACCGCCAGCACCAGCAGGAAGAGACCCACCCAAGGATGCTCGGGGAGGTAGCGGATCATGCCGAAGGCCGCAGCGAATCCGCCGGCCACGTGCGCACTGGGAAAGACGCTGGTGCGGATGGCCTGCCCTTCCAGCAACCGCCAGTTCAGATGCCGGAACCAGGTGTCGGCGCTGGGGAACAGTTCCCCGGGGAATACCGTACGCGGCGGCTCGGACGGAAAGTACGGAAACAACCCGTAGCACACCAGAATGGCCGGCAGAAACAAGGTGAGAAACGCATCCACCCGTTGGCGTCGCCGGTAAGCAGTCAGCATGAAAACCGAAAACAGGGGCGTTGTGTACACCAGCAGGTAGGCCAGCTCGAGCACAGCGGGCAACACGGGGCTGAAGAACTCGATCAGGGCGCGCAGTCCCCAATCGTTGAGCAGCTTTCTGTCCCAGACGATCCAGGCCTGCTCCAGCTCGTGCGTGTGATGAGCGGGCGCCAGCCAGCCCATTTCACGGTAGGCCAGCAGCATCAGCGGAGCGGGGTACCAGTCACGCAACACACCGAAGAAAAGGTTGCCCCGGAGCGACTCGGCCCATGCCAGCACCAGCAGTCCCTTGATGACCGCCAGGTTAACCGCGGCCGCCAGCAGCGGAATCGGGTCCCGCACTGGCAGGATCTGGGCCAGCACCGCCACGTAGCTGAAGTACGCCATCAGAATCCAGTCCGATCGCCGCAGACGGGGCGTTCCCCGGCCACGGGACACAACGGCGCCGGCCGCACCATTCGCGCAGCATTTGCTCACGGTGGAGACTTCAAGGTTACTACAGCGGCGCGGTCGTATCGCGGCAGTACAATCAGGGAATGAGACTCCTGGCTTGCCTGCTGGCGGCCACCGCGCTTTCGGCCCAGCCGCTCCCTTTGGCCGGGCTTGCTTCCGTCGGGTTTCGCGTGAGCGATTTGGCGGCGGCTCGCAACTTTTACTCCCACCTTCTGGGATTCGAGGAAGCCTTCGTTATCCCAGGCCTGCACGGAGAAATCGAGCGCGTGGCCTTCAAAGTCAACGACGAGCAGTTCATCGAACTGCTGCCCGGCTTGAAGCCGGATCAAGACCAGCGACTGGCCTTCGTCGCCATCCAGTGCACAGACCTCCGCCGCACACACCAGCTCCTGACCGAGCGCGGCCTGAAACCCGCGCCCATCGCGATGCGCCCGGACGGAAACCCCGGCTTCTGGCTGGCGGATCCGGGCGGCACACGCCTGGAGTTCCTCGAGTACGTTCCGGGCTCCCGCCAACACCGGGCGCGCGGAAAATTCCTGGGCAACAACCGGGTTTCCGAACGATTGTGGCATGCAGGCGTGGTCGTTTTCGATCCCCATGCGGCCATGAAATTCTACGCCTCGGCGCTTGGCTTCCGGGAGACATGGCGGGGCGGTCCTTCGGACCAGGAACTGCGCTGGGTGAACATGCAGATGCCGGGCCGCGGCGACTACGTGGAATACATGCTGGCCTCGCAGCCGCCCAATCGCCAGCAGCTCGGCTCCATGCAGCACATCTGCCTTCAAGTCCGCGACATCAAGGCGGCCTACGAAAACCTCCGCGGTCGCGGCCTGCCCGACGATCCGCGCCACCAGCCTCGCATCGGGCGCAACGGCCGCTGGCTGGCCAATCTGTTCGATCCCGACGGGAGCCGGACCGAGTTGATGGAGCCCAACCCCGCCGCCGGCTCGCGCTAGAGTAAAGGCATGGACGTGACGCGACGCGGCTTTCTGGAGTCCGCCGGCTTCGCTGCTCAGGCCGCCGCCACGGAACCGGCGCGCCGCTTTTCAGCCAATGACCTGATCCAGTTCGCCTTGATCGGAGCAGGCGGGATGGGGATGGGCGACGCTCGCATGGCGCTCGCTGTCGGCGGTAGCCGCCTTGTGGCCGTGGCCGACGTCTATGACGGGCGGCTCGAGCGGGCCCGCGAGCTCTGGGGCAAGGATCTGTTCGTAACCCGCGACTACCGCGAAATCCTGCTCCGACGCGACGTAGATGCGGTGATCATCGCCACGCCCGATCACTGGCATGCACGCCAGACCATGGACGCGCTCGAGGCGGGCAAGGACGTTTACTGCGAAAAGCCCATGGTCCAGAAGCTCGAACAAGGACGCGCCGTGATCGAAGCCGAAAAGCGCAGCGGGCGCATTCTCCAGGTCGGCAGCCAGTACGTGACCTCGATCATTTACCAGAAAGCGCGCGACCTGCTGAAAGCGGGCGCCGTCGGCGAATTGAACCTGGTCGAGGCATGGCTCGATCGCAACACGGCGCTGGGCGCCTGGCAGTACACCATTCCGCCCGACGCCTCCCCGGAAAACATTGACTGGGACCGTTTCCTGGGCGAGGCCCCGAAGCGTCCGTTCGATCCCGTGCGCCTGTTCCGCTGGAGAAATTACCGCGACTACGGCACGGGCGTCGGCGGCGATTTGTTCGTCCACCTGTTTTCCGGGCTGCATGTGGTGACCGGTGCGCTCGGCCCCTCGCGCGTTTTCGCCACCGGCGGCCTGCGCTATTGGAAAGACGGGCGCGACGTGCCCGACGTGCTGCTGGCGCTGCTCGACTACCCCGGCTTCAATGTGGCCTTCCGGGTCAACTTCAAATCCAGCGTCGCCCAGGAGCGGTTCGGCTTCCGGTTCGTGGGCAGCGAGGGGATCATTCAGACCGGTCCCACGGTCATTCTTTCCAAACCCCCGCGCGAGACCGAACCGGGCTACACGATTTCGACCTTTCCGCGCGCCGTGCAGGAGAAGTTTCTGGCGGAATACCGCAAGAAATATCCGCCTTTGCCGCCCAGTCCCGAGCGTATGCGCGACGAAGGGGAGACGCGGTTCGCGCCGCCTCCCGGCTACGACGCGCACGTCGAACACCACCGAGTGTTCTGGACGGCGGTGCGCGAGCGCAAACCGGTGGTCGAAGACGGCACGTTCGGTTTCCGCGCCGCCGGTCCCGCCCTGCTGGCCAACCAGAGCTACTTCGAGAACCGGATCTGCCGCTGGGATCCGGTGACGATGACGGAGCCGTCCTGAGAATCCGGCCCTCGAGCTGAAAGCGGGACCAAAAAATTTGTTGTGTGCCTGTGCGTACACGGGTATACTATCGAAGCCCGCCTATGTGCGCGCCCACCGCACTCATCCCGATACTCCGAGGAGCCCTGTCATGAACCCGACGCGAATTCTCGTGGCTACGGCCGTTCTGATCGCCCTGGCTCTCCTACTTCAATCCCGGGGCCGCAGCCCCGCGGTCCACGCCCAGCAGCCGCTCGAATGGCAGTTGACCTTCAGCCCCATCAATCACGCCCTGGACAACAACGACAACTTTTCCCGTGACGACCGTTTCCTGGTGGTGGACACCCGCGAGACGCTCGGCGCAGGCATAGGCAACTGCACCAGCATCATGAAAGTCAGCGTTTCCACGGGCCTCGAGAACATCCTGTACGCGCCGGCCTACAGGCTGGATCCGGTGAACATGGCGCCCGGTGTCGGCGCCGCTTCCTTCAGTCACATTGACGACGAGGTCATTTTTATCCACGGCCCGCTGCTCGAGGAAACGCCCGTGCTCGGTTTTTACGGCGTGCGCAATCGGCGCGGCGCGGTCGTCCGTGGCGACGGTGCGGGCGACGTCCGCTTCGTGGACTTCCGCGACGTCACCTCCGAGATCACCACCCCGGGGGCGCATCGCGGCGGCACGCATCGCCACGAGTACACGCTGGATGGCAACCGCATCGGCTTTACCTATGACGATTTCCTGCTCCAGGACTACGGCCGCACGGTCGGCTACATGGAGCCGCATCCGCGAGCGCCCAAAGGGGTCTCGCACTGGGTGGCGATCCTGGTTCCCGTAGTTCCGCAGGCCGTCGCCAAACCGGGCGATTTGATTCGCGCCGCCGACGACTCCTGGGTGGGACGGCGCGGTCAGATGCGGGCGTTCATCGGCCAGGTGGTAGAGGCCGACGGCAAGACTGTAACCAGCTCGCTCTTCGTGGTGGACATCCCGGAGACGGTGGACATCACCACCTCGGACTCCGGCACGAAGACCACGTACATGAAGCCGCCCAAGGGAATCACCCTTCGCCGGCTGACGCGCACGCCCGCCGCCGGCATTGTGCGCGGCTCGCATGACGGAACGCGCGTCGCCTATTACGCGACGGCGCCGGACGGTTCGCGCCAGGTCTTCATCATTGATGCGCGCGGATCCGATCAAGACCCGGACCCGGTCAGGCGGCCCGTTCAAGCCTCCTTCCTGCCCGCGGGGGCGGCGGGGGGAGTGCGCTGGCATCCGTCGGGCAACTCCGTCGCCGTGTTGAGTGACAACGGGGTGGCCGCAATCTGCGTGAAGCCGGGACCGCTGTACGGCGCGACCTGGTGGCTGACGCCCCGCGGCGCAGGGCTTGCCGCGCCGGAAGCGCTGGTGTGGTCTCACGATGGATCGCTGCTGGCCTTCAACCGCCGCGTCCCTACCTATGACGCCGCCGGCAAGCTCGTCAAGGACTTCAATGGAAGAGATTTCCGCCAGATCTTCCTGACGCGGTTTCCGGACGCCAACCGCAACGGCATCGCCGACCCCATCGAGAACGGCGTGCTCCGCAACGGCGCCAGTTTCGTCGCCGGACCCGTTGCGCCGGACTCCTGGGCCTCCCTGACCGGCTTCAACCTGGCGGCGCAGCTCCGGGTGGCGGACACCCCGCAGACAACGCTGGGCGGCGTCGAGGTGCGCATTACAGACAGCACCGGGACCGCCAGGCCGGCGCTGTTGAAAATGGTGAGCCCGGAACAGATCAACCTGATCGTCCCCGCAGGACTGCGTGCAGGCCCCGCGACGGCGACCGTGACCACTCACGAAGGTAAGAAACTCGACCTGCCCGTGGAGATTGCCGCCGTGGCGCCCGGCCTGTTCTCGGCCGACGCTTCGGGCTCGGGAGTCGCCGCCGCGATCGCAGTGCGAATCCGCGGCAACCAGCAGGCGGTAGAAACTGTGTACTCGTGTACGGCCGCCGGATGCGCGCCCCTACCCCTGGATCTCGGGCCGGAGGGCGATGACGTGATCCTGCTGCTGTTCGGCACGGGCATCCGCGGAGCGGGTGCCGTGGTGACCGCGACCATCGGCGGGCAGAGAGCCGACGTCGTGGGCGCCGCGCCGCAGCCGCAGTTCGCGGCGCTCGATCAGGTCAACGTGCGCGTCCCGCGATCACTGGCCGGCAAGGGCGAAGTCCCGGTGGTGATCACGGCAGCCGGCGTGCGCTCAAACGCGGTGACGGTGAGTATCCGGTGAAGCCCATCGCCGGCGCGGCCCGGCTGAAGCGGAACAGGGCCGACTGCCTTTGTGGCGGCCGCGGTCGTTTCTGACCCGGTAGTCCTAGCGGCGCTCCAGCCGCCTCAGCCTGGCTTCCAGCATGCGCCGTAACCAGGAGGACGGCTCGGTTCCGGCGCCATCGAGCAGGGCCAACGCGCGCTGGACGGTCGTACGTGCGGCTTCGGGATCGCCGGCCTGAAGCTGCGCCTCGGCGAGAGTATCCAGCGCGTAGGCATCGGCGCCACCCGTCAGGTCAACGGCCCGGCGGGCGCACGCCACGGCGACCCCCGGATCGCGCAGATCGGCAGGCTGGCAGAAGAGCAACAAACGGGCAATACGCGTCAGCTCGGTGGGCGGCAGATCGGGACGGTCCGCCAGGCGCCGCGCCCGCGACAATCCACGCACGGTCTGCCGGCGAGCTTCGTCCGGCTGCCCTGCTTTCAGGAGCAGGCCGCCGATGCGCACCAGGATCTCGGCGTGGGCGGCTTGCCAGGCGACGTTCGCGGAGTCGGCCTTCAGCAGGTTTTCCAGGATGTTCGCAACGCGGTCATATTGGCGGAGCGCGCCCGCCGCGTCGCCCAACGATTCCAGCGCCTGCCCGGCATCGTTGAGAGCCACCGCCCAGTCGTACTGGGCGCGAGTGTTGACCGGATCCAGATCGGCCAGAGCCTGATAGGCAGCCGCGGCCTCCTGGTAGGCCTCCAGGGCAGCTTTGGAATCGTCGAGGTTCCACAAGCATTCGGCCAGCCGGCGCAATACGGCGCCCCGAAGACGGCGGACGGCAACGGCGCCGCGTTCCGCCGCCGGCAGATCGTCGAGCGAAGTCAGCGCGGTGCGGAAGCTCTCCAACGCGGCGCGTGGCTGGCGGGCCGCGAGGAGCTGGCCGATTTTCATGTTCAAGCCCGCCGTCGCGCGCCGAGCGCGGAAATCCCCGGGATCGAGCCGCCGGATTTCTTCCCAGTGCGCGAGCGAGGCGCGGAAAGCCTCCAGCGCCGCGGAGTCATCGTTCAGCCCCTGGCCAAGCTGGTCGCCGAGACCTTCCAGGCCGGAAGCCAAAGCCGTGCGAGTCTGCCGATCGGTGGGGTCGCGCGCTAACGCTCGCTCCAGAAGGCTGATACCCTGTCGCGTCTGCTTGTTGGCTTCCTCCATGCGGCGCAAAAGGAACAAAACATCGCCGGTGTGCAAATGGACGGCAGCGAGCGCACGCACGACGCGCTGATCGCCGGGGGCAGCACGCGCCAGGGGTTCCGCGATCGTCAGGGCTTTGCGGTAGCTGGCCAACGCGGCCTGGCTGTCTCCGAGATTGGGCTGGTAAGGATTGCCCTGAACATCGCCGAAGCGGGTGTAAGCTTCCACAAGTTCGCACTGGAGCTCGACGTCTCCGGCCGCCTCTTCCACAAGGCCGTCGAGGTGCGAGAGCGCCCGTTCGACCAGGACGCGTTGGACGGACGTAGCGCCGGGCAGGTTCTGCACCGCGTCGTGGAAGTCGAACAGCAGGAAACGGGCCAGTTTGCGGACCTCCGCCAGGCGGCGCTCGGCCCGAACGCGCGCTGCCTCGGCGACGCGCGCCTGCCACACGACGGCGCTCACGCCCGCAACCAGCGTGGCCAGAGCCAGAGCGAGCGCGGCCACAGCCGCCTTGTTGCGCTGGACGAATTTTCGGGCTTTGTAGCGCAGGGTGCCCTTGCGCGCCGCGACGGGCCGGCCCTCCAGAAAGCGGCGTACATCCTCGGCCATGTGAGCGGCGGAAGGATACCGTTCCCGCGGATCCTTGCGCAGCGCCTTGAGCACGATGGCGTCCAGGTCAGGGTCCACGCCCGGGCTCCGCCGGCTGGGCGGATCCGGATCCAGCACGCACACCGTAGCGAAAATGGCGGCCGGGTCCTGCGTCTCCAGCCGGTGGGCGGGACTTCCCGCGAGCAGCTCGTACAGGATGAGCCCCAACCCGTAAATGTCGGTGCAGGTTGTGAGAGGCTCACCGCGAAGCTGTTCGGGACTGGCGTACTCGGGCGTGAAAGGACGCAACCCGGCCTGTGTCAACTGCGCGGACGCGCCCGGCGACAGCAGCTTGGCGATGCCGAAATCCAGCAGCTTGACCAGGCCTGTGGCGCTCACCAGGACGTTGGCGGGCTTCGGATCGCAGTGCACGATCAGATGGCGATGCGCGTAGTCCACGGCGGATGCGATCTGAAGAAAAAGTCCCAGTCGCTCAGCGAGGCCGGGCTGCGCCTGCCGGCAGTGCTCTCGCAGGGGCAGGCCCTCGACGTACTCCATGACTAGATAGGGCGCGCCCTCCGCAGTGGTCCCTCCGTCCAGCAACGTAACGATATGAGGGTGCGAAAGAACGGCGAGGCTGCGACGCTCGATGTGAAACCGAGCCAGCGCTTGAGGATCCTGCCAGGCGTGGCGCATCAGTTTCAAAGCTACCCGGCGGCTCAGCTCGTCGTCGCGCTCCGCCAGGTACACCACGCCCATGCCGCCCTCGCCCAGGCGCGTGATCAGACGATAGGGACCGATGCGGCAGCCGGGCGAAGGCTCGGACGGGCCAGCCTCGTGCGCATCAGACATGGTTTGTTCCTCTCCCTTGTGCGCGACCGGCTCAGGGCAAACGAATCATTTCGCGGAAATCAATCCCGGGCTGCACGTGCGTCTCCGTACCCAGGATGGTTCCCCGGTGGTCTATCCAGTAGTAATTCGAGCCGCTCTCCAACTTCAGTTCGCGACCCGTCACCGGATCTATCACGTCCTCCAGTCCCAGGATGACGTTGGAGCGGCGTCGGCTGATCTCGTCCATGGTCGCCTGACGCCGCCAGTACGAGTCGTCAATGATGCGCGAAATCTCGGCGTGCGTCCGGCTGACGATGCGCGAGGTTGCGGCCGTGAGATTCTGCTGCATGGCCAGCCACTGGGGATTGAGCTCGATGGACCGGAGGATGCGATCGAAGACCTCGCGCGCCAGCTCGAGTTTGTCTTCCGCGGCGATGAACCCGGCCAGATACTCGGCGTTCCAGATCCCGCCCGGCATTCCGACCACCTGCGTGTATTGCGTGCCCGCGAAGTAATAGCCGCGGAGGGTGCGGCCCCGGTTCCGGCAACTGAAAGCCGCCTCGCCTGCACTGAGCCGGGTGTTGACTCCCGTCCCCGCAAACTGGGCGTGGACCTGATTGATGGCCGCCACCGCTTCGGGCAAGTCGCGGTTGGCCGTGATGACCGGCTCCGAGCAGAATCGCCGCGCTCGCATCTGCACGTACTCGCGCACGAAGACCGCCCCCGGCAGGTAGCGCCGCACGAGCAAACGCACGCCGTAACCGGGCGAGTACCAACTGCCTTCCGGGAAACCGGTCATCGCGAGCATGGGCGTGGGCTCGGTGAAATACGGCACCTCGGGATCCCCGCCGCTGATGCGGATTTCTCCGTCGGGCGAAACCACTTCCCAGGCGCCCCGGATATCTACGCTCGCGAACCGGAACAAGCCTCCCTGGACCGTCCAGCCTTCGGGCACTTCCAGGCTGAAGGCGTTCTCGCGCGGATCGGACCAGCGCACGTATCGCATCCGCGAAGCGCGAGGCTGCGAGCCGGAACCCGTGACGGAGAAGCTTGTGAGAATGCGGGCAAACGCTTCTTCGCTCCGGCGGTAGGCCGCTTCCGGCGCGGCCAGCAAGTAGACAAACGCGGCGCAGCCTTTCGGGCTGGCGGACCACGTGATGGCGGCGGTGTTGCTGCGTCCGGGCTCGCCACCGGACATGCGGATCGCCGTCGCCGCCATCGCCTGGGGCATCGCCCAGCTCACCCCGGGGGCGAGCATGCCGGCCATCAGCCGCAGCAGGGCAGAAGCGCCTCGCACGTCCAGCGCCGAGGCTATGAAAACCGGCCAGATGACGACCCGTTCGCCGCCGGGGCCGGCAATCTCGATTTTGCCGGTCGAAGCGTCGGGCCTGACCTTCCAACCGGAAGGAACGTTGATGGTGAATCCGGAAGGGTCCTTGTGGGCCGCCCACTCGCGCTGGGAAGCAGCACAGCCGAGCGAGGGCAACAGCGGGATGAACAACAGCGGGGGAGTTCGAACCGGAAGTGAGAACACAGGAATTCTCCTTCCCTGACCATACGTGATCGGCAGAAGAAAGGCAATCCCTTAGTCAATGAATTCCAGGCGCGGCGCTCGTCGAGAGACCCGGTTCAAAGCCGCGCCCGCCACCTGCCGTCTCGCCATCTGCCCACTCAGGAGGTGTTCTTCTGCAGACCGGGTTCCGCCACTGGGCTGCCTTCCGGCTATGCTGGCGATATGGACGCCGCCCTGGCTGCCGTCTTCCTCGATTTTTCCGTTCGCAAGCTGGAACAGTATGCCGGACGGATCCGCGATTGCCTCGATCGGCTGACAGAAGATCAAGTCTGGTTCCGCACCGGCGAGAACCAGAACGCGGTCGGCAACCTGGTATTGCACTTGTGCGGCAACGTGAGGCAGTGGATCGGGCACGGGGCGGGCGGCTTGCCGGACATCCGGGTGCGCGACGCCGAGTTCGCGGCGCGCGGCGGCATTTCGCGTCAGGACCTGGGTGCTCGCCTCGATGCCGCAGTCGCGGAGGCTACCGGCATCCTGCGGGCGCTGTCTCCGGAGAGGTTGCACGAGACCGCCGTCCTGCAAGGCTACCCGGTCACGCTGCTGGAAGTCGTTTACCACGCGGTCGAGCATTTCGCCATGCATACCGGCCAGATCATTTACGCCACCAAAGCCATGACCGGCGAGGATCTGGGGTACTACCGCCATCTCAGCGGCCAGGGGCTGCGCACCGATCCGACGCCGTAAGCCGGAGGCTGTGACCGAGGTCACGGAAGCTCCCGGCGGTGAACCGTAGTCTGAAATTGATGGCTGCGGTTTCCGATCGAGCGTGCCGCCCGGCGACATCGCCTCGAGGTCAGCCCGGCAAGCGCATCCGGCGCAGGCGCGAGGACGGTTCCCAACGGTTGCGTCGCACCTTTCAGTGGGTCTTCGCACTGCTCAACCTTTGGATCGGAGCCGAATTCTACCTCTTCGTTCGCTACTGGGAAACAGGCGGGGCGACGCCCTTCGTGCCCCGGCCCCCGGGAGTGGAAGGCTGGCTGCCCATTGCAGGGCTCATGAATCTGAAGGCGTGGCTGGAGACGGGCCGCGTACCGGCGATTCATGCGGCCGCCGCTATCCTGTTGGCCGCGTTCCTTCTGATCTCGTTCTTGTTCCGCAAGAGCTTCTGTAGCTGGCTCTGCCCGATCGGCACGCTTTCCGAGTATTTGTGGCGCGCCGGCCGGCAGCTTTTTGGACGGAATTTCCTGCTGCCGCGTGCGGTGGACATTCCGCTCCGCAGCCTCAAGTATCTGCTGCTCGGCTTTTTCCTGTGGGCCATCGGCGGGATGTCGGCGGCGGCGATCGAAGCCTTCATGCAAAGTCCCTACGGGCTGATCGCCGACGTCAAAATGCTGAATTTTTTCCGGCATCTCGGCACGACGGCCGCTATCGTGCTTTCCGTGCTCGTGATCCTGAGTCTGCCGGTGCAGAATTTCTGGTGCCGATACCTGTGCCCGTACGGCGCGCTGGTGGGACTGTTCTCGCTGCTCAGCCCGCTGCGCATTCGCCGCGATCCCGTCACGTGCATTGATTGCGCCCGATGCGCCCGAGCGTGCCCGGCGTGGCTCCCCGTGGACCGTCTCATTCAAGTCCGCTCCGCCGAGTGCACGGGATGCCTGGAATGCGTCGCCGTCTGTCCCGTAGCCGGCGCGCTGGAACTCAGCGCCCCGCGCCGCCTGCCCGTCCCGGCGTGGGTGATGGCCGCCGGCATCGCGATCGTCTTCCTCGCGCTGACCGGCTGGGCGCAGTTCTCCGGGCACTGGCGGACCGACCTCCCCGCGAAGGTCTACCTGGATTTGATTCCGCGCGCGCACGAGTTCCGCCACCCGTAGCCCCGGCGACGCGTCGCGGTTCGCTGCGCTAGCATGATGCTCAATGGGACGCCTGCGGCGCAGCAGAGAGCCCTCGCCCGTGCTGACGGACCGGGCGAGCCGGCAGCGGTTGATCGCCTTCGGCTACTACGGCGGCAAGTTCAGCCACCTGAGCTGGCTGCTGCCGCTGCTGCCGGCGTGTCATCACTACGTGGAGCCGTTCGGCGGCTCGGCCGCCGTTCTGCTGAACCGCGAACCGTCGCCGCTCGAAACCTACAACGACATTGACGGCGAGGCGGTCAACTTCTTCCGCGTGCTTCGGGATCAGAAAGACCGCCTCGTCGAAGCCATCGGATTGACGCCGTTCTCGCGCGAGGAATTCTACCGCGCTCTGACGGCGAATCCTGCGGAACTCTCGGATCTGGAGCGCGCGCGGCTGTTTTACGTCCGGGCCCGCCAGGCCCGCACCGGGCTGGCCCAGACGGCTTCCCTTGGCCGGTGGGCCAATTGCAAGCTGACCACGCGCAACGGCATGGCCGGCGTGGTCTCGCGCTGGCTCGGCGCCATCGAGGATCTGCCTGCCATCGCTCTGCGTCTGCTGCGCGTGCAGATCGAAAATCGTCCCGCGCTCGAGGTCATCCGGCTCTATGATGATCCGCGCACGCTGTTTTACTGCGACCCGCCCTACCCGCACTCGGCGCGCGGCGACAGCAAGGCCTACGGCTTCGAGATGAGCGACGAGGAACATCGCGAACTGGCGGCCGCGCTGCACCGCATCCGCGGCATGGCCGCCGTCTCCGGCTACCGCTGCGACCTGCTGGACGAACTGTACAAGGACTGGCGCTGCCATGAGGCCCCCGCCAAGAGCTGCCATTCGGTGAAAAAACCTCGTCGCGAAGCGCTTTGGACCAACTATTGAGGCCGCGTCACTGTTCCGCGCAGCGGTTGCCGGCGATGCGGTTGTCGGCGCGCTCGACGCCCGGCGCAGCCACGATACAGCGCCGGCTTATGCCGTAGCCCGTGATCACGTTGCCCGTGATGACGTTGCCGCGCGCCGGCGAGTGCCGCGAGACGCCCCGGCCCAGGTAGATCCCCGCGCTCAGCAACTCAGGCTGATCGGCCCAGTACACGCAGCCGGCTCTGGCGGGTTCGCAACGCGCCAGGTTCACTCGCCGAAAGCGATTGCCCGTCACCCGGTGTCCCTCTCCGATCAAGAACAGCCCGCCGAACACCGCGCCCTCGATGACGTTGCCCGCAATCACGATGTTGCGCGAGCGCATGTCGGGATTGGAATCGTTGAGCACGATGCCGAAGTGCCCGTGGGGATAGGCCTCGCGTGGCCCCCGATTGACGCACGTATTGCCGCGGACTTCGCCATCGTGAAATCCGTCGAGATCAATGCACTTGCCGTTGATTTCCTCGAAGCGATTGCCGACATACGCGCTGAAATCGGTGTCGCCTGCGGTGTCCAGCGCCACCGGCGTGGCCTCGGGATCCACGTCTTCGACCGGATAGCCGATCCGGCGCCCGCGATTGTCGAGCACGCGCACGCGCGTGGCGTGTCCCACCTGCACGGCGTCCCGCGCCAGCTCCTCGAAGGAGTTCCGCTCGATGAGACCGTCGCGGTTCCGCGGCGAAGTGTACAGCGAGTGAGTCCAGACGCCGTTGCCGCGCACGCGCAGGATGCGGCAGCCGCGCACCACGAACTCCGCCGTGCCCTCCTCGAGCAGGATGCCGCCGGTGGTGTTGTTGCGCCCCGCCTCGTCGAGCGAGCCGCTGTCCCGGATCTCGACGCGCTCGATGCGCACGCCGCGGCAGCGCGCCGTCAGGATGGCGAAGCCGGCGATCTCGCGGAAGGCGCAGTCCTCGATGCGAAGGTCCTCCACCTCGTCGGCCAGCACGCCGTTGTTTTGCGTAAAGCGAAAGAAGGGCACGTTGGATGGCGGCAGGCCCTGCGGCCGCGCCAGGGCCCCGCGATGGCCGTCGAAGGTCACGCCTCGGATCCGGACGCCGCGGGCTCGCTCGATGACCAGCAGCGCTCGCCCGCGAAACGTCCCCGCAGCCTTGAGGATCGTGCCTTCGGGAGCGCCTTGAATTTCGAGATCCGTGGCTCCGGCAGGCACCGCCAGCTCGCGCTCCAGCTCGATCACGCCGGCGGGCAGGCGCAGCACGCCCGTGGACGGCACTTCGACAGGCGCGGCCATCAGCAGCACGGACCACAGCAGCGCGGTCACGCCGACACCTCGAGCGTTACGGGCGGAAAGCGGCGGTCACCTATGCGGATCGCGAGCTCGTGCTGCCCGGGACCGACCGCGCCGGGCAACGCGAAGCTTATCTGATGGATCGGAGTCCGCGGATCGGCGCAGGTGATTTCGCGTTCTCCGATGGGGTGGCCGCCGACCGTCGCGTCGAAACGCTCCGGATGTTCCACTTCCTCGAGCACGACGCGTACGGTGCGGCTGCGGATCCGCGGGCCGGCCAGCAAATCAATCCCGTCGCTGACCTCCACCACGCGCGGCACCGGGGGAGGCGGCGGAATCACGCGCAGAAAGATGCGCGGCGCCAGAGGGCGGCCGAGCCAGTGAATCTCCACAGGCTGGAGACCGCTTGCCAAACCGTCGGGCAGTTCGATGTTGAATTGCACCAATCCGTGCCGCGGCGGACCCAGATAGGCGCCGCGCGCCGGCTGACCGGCCACGGTTACGCTGAGCGTGTTGAGATCGCAATCCTCCGGCAAATCTTCCACCCACAGCGACACCGCCGCAAAGCGCCCGCGCGCCGCCGCCACAGGCTCGGAGCTGTGCGCGTTCGTCACCCGGCGGATCTGCACACGGGCCTCGGACGCCGCCTTTTCCAGCGCCGCGAACCAGCCGGCCGTGCGCTTGCGCAACGTCACCCACTGGTACTGCGTGCGCACGCCTTCCAGGGCCAGTACCTGGAAATCGTTCTCGCGCGCGAACCAGGCGAGCTCATCGGCTGCAATGGCCACGCCCCGCCAGGTATCGAACTCGCCGCCCGACTGCGGCAGCCCGTTCACCTGGAAGCGGAAGATCCCGTGCGGCTTCAGGACGCGGTGCGCCTCGCGCAGGTAAGAAAAGATCACGTCGCGCGAAGGAATGTGCTGAAACACCGCGTAGGAATAAACGAAGTCGAAGGATTCATCCGCGAAGGCGGCCAGATCGGCGCCGCGGGTCAGGTGCACGTGCGCGTGCGGGATGTGCCGCAACTTCTCGCGCGCCAGTCCAACGATTTCATCGGAAACGTCCACGCCGTGGATTTCGCCGAACAGCGGCGCCAGCGGCAACATCAGTCGCCCCAGCCCGCATCCGATCTCCAGCGCGCGCCGCGCACGCGGATTCCCCGGCGGCAACCGGTCGAGTTCGCGCGCCAGACCGCGGGCCAGATCCACGCCGCTGGCGAAGAATTCCTCGTCATCCTGCCCCCGACGGCCGAACGCAACATAATACTTGGCGTCCTCACGCGCGCGCCGGTTCCAGTCCTCGCGCATGCGGGCGCAGACGTCCTCACCTGTCATCGCCGGTTATTCTAACCCGGGCGGCCGCTGGAACATCGTGAT
>Ga0209017_10000472_pt1 | contig 39775 bp, 26 predicted proteins | sample YNPBryunderm2012_FD_185812 | JGI IMG/M metagenome (GOLD analysis project Ga0209017, IMG submission 185812) | Anoxygenic and chlorotrophic microbial mat microbial communities from Yellowstone National Park, USA - YNP Bryant MS undermat 2012... ...
CCCCTTGTGATGGGCGTGCTGAACCGCCGCGCAGATCGTCACGAACAATTCAAGACGTTGAGGAATCGACAGCTTCCTGGAGTCGCAATACTCCGTGAGCGACACCCCATCGACATATTCCATGACGAAGAAAGGCGCGCCGTGGTCGGTGGCTCCCGCGTCCAGCACCTTGGCGATGTGGGGGTGATCCATCATCGCCAGCGCTTGGCGTTCGGCCTCAAAGCGAACCAAGACCGTTTCGGACGCCGGGTTGCACTTAATGAACTTAAGAGCAACGAGGCGTTTGACCGGGTCAAGCTGTTCGGCCTTCCAGACCTCGCCCATGCCGCCTTCGCCCAAACGACCCATGAGACGATACCTGGCCGCGACGATCGAACCCGGTTGGAGAACCGGGGGCGGATCGGGCAACGAGGCAGATAACCCTACGCATGTCGGAGCGTTGGGATCGAGCGCGGCCTTCAATTGGAGCAGAATTTCACTAAGAGTCATATTCTGATGACAAAAATTACTTTTCGATTGTGAGGCCATCCTGACGGAGGTGGGTTGGATCGCCGAAACGGTGTCGCTGGGGCCACGCGCTCCGAGTTGGGAACGATGGGCCGGGGCGATGAGATGATCCCGACGTCGCCGATGACTTGGTACGGGAGGAGTTCGTCCAAGGTGGTGCGAGGCCAAGGCGAGGACGGCTTCCACGGCCGCCCGCAGGGTGGGCTGATCTTGGCATTCGTCTTCGAGAAACCGAGCTTGGGCGGCGGGGTCGGTCAATGCCATCACCACTCGGACCAACGCCTCGAGTCGCTTGGGGTCAAGATCGGAGTATCCCACGTCGGACGTGGTGAAAGCGTGGTTCGTCAAGGGGTCTCTCCCGTATTGGCCGTTCCCGATCCGGTCCAACGATTGGCCGCCCACTAATTATTATCAATGGGAGGCACATCCGCGTTGCGAACGGAATTCCCTCGTCTTCATCGGAAACTCATGGTGGGCGAGCGTGGGTGGACTGGCAAACCAGGCATTCACTGTCCGGGTAGAATCTCGTGGGTGATCGAGTCAGCTTGACGCGCGAGGTTCAGAGAGGGCGAGTCGATGAGGAGGGTCGATGAGGAACGGTGCGAGACCAAAGCCGTGATCGACCTGGACCAGAATGCCACCACACCGCTCGACCCGGCGGTTGCCGAGGCGATGATTCCCTGGTTTGTGGCGGGAGGGAATCCCGAGAGCCGTCATGGATTGGGAAGACGAGCGCGACGGGCGCTGGAGGAGGCACGCGAGCGGATCGCCGCGCAACTTCACGCAGAGCCATCCGAGTTGATTTTTACTTCTGGAGGCACCGAAGCCAACAATCTTGCGATTGTGGGTCTGGCGAGTCTGGCGGAGGAAACCGGCGCGAACGATCCCGTGGTAGCCACGCCAATGGAGCATCCGGCCGTGGCCCAGCCACTGGCGCGGTTGGCCGACGAGGGCCGCCTCAAGTTGGACCTGCGAACCGAGTGGGTCGGGCGCGACGGCGTGGCCGACGTCGAGGCGATGGCCGCAGCGTTGACCCCGCGTACCGCCTTTACCACCTTGATTCTGGCCCACAACGAGACCGGGGTGATTCAGCCGGTAGGACGCCTGGCCCAAGAGGCCCGCAAGCCAGGGGTTCCCGTCCACACCGACGCCGTGCAGGCGGTGGGCCGGATTCCGGTTGATTTCGCAGGTCTCGGGGTCCAAACCTTGGCCTTCAGCGCCCACAAGTTTCACGGCCCCGCCGGGATTGGCGGTCTGCTCATCCAGCGGGGTCTGACCCTCAAGCCGTTGTTGTTCGGCGGCGGTCAGCAACGGGGAATCCGCCCTGGCACCCCGCCGGTGGCGCTAGCGGTGGGCATGGCCGAGGCTCTGGAGCGGGCCGAACGCCAGGGGGAAGCCCGCCGCATGCGTTGGAAGGCGCAACGCGATCGGTTCGAAGCCCTGCTCCGACGCGAACTTGGCGACCACGCCGTGGTGCGAATCGGTCCCGACGACCCCGAAGCGCGGTTGCCCCAAACGCTCAACCTGGCCTTCCCCGGACTCAAGGGGGAGTTGATCCTGCTGGGTCTGGACTTGGAAGGGGTCGCCGTCTCGCTCGGATCGGCCTGCGCCAGCGGAGCCATGACCCCCTCGAAAACCCTAGAGGCGATGGGCCTGCCTCCGGAAGTCCGGCACTCCGCCGTCCGGTTTTCCTGGGGCGCGTTCCTGGACGACGCCGACCTCGACGACGCGGCCCACCGCGTCGTCCAGGTGATCCGCAACGCCCGCGAGGAGCAGTGAGCGACACGGGCCCTCCCAGCCCTCGCCCCGTGGATTTTTTGGGATTTGATTGCTCTAGCGGGTCTGATTCCACGTCGCTCCACATGAGCTTGTTTACACTTGTAAGGTGACACGACCTTGGATGGAAACCGCCTGATGGCCGGAGGAACTGTCCTCGTCCGCAGGGATACCGGGCACGGGGTAGGCGCGGAGGAATTCGGCGACCTCGCGGGCGATCCGGGCGGCGCGGTCGTGATCCTCGGGGGCGTCGAGGGTCTGGACGATCCAGTGGGCGACTTGGCGGAACTCGTCGGGGCCCAGGCCGCGGGTGGTTAGCGCGGGGGTGCCCAGACGGATGCCGCTGGGGTCCATTGGCTTGCGGGTGTCGAAGGGGATCAGGTTTTTATTGACGGTGATGCCCGCGCGTCCCAGGGCCTGTTCGGCGAGTTTGCCGCCGAGTCCCTTGGAGGCGACGTTGAGCAGCACGAGGTGGTTGTCGGTGCCGCCGGAGACCAGTTTGAAGCCGGCCTGGAGCAGTTCCTCGGCCAACACTCGGGCGTTCTCCACGACCCGTCGGGCGTAAACGGCAAACGAGGGCTGGAGCGCTTCGTGGAGGCAAACCGCCTTGCCGGCGATGACGTGCATCAGCGGCCCGCCCTGGAGGCCGGGGAACACGGCTGAGTCGATCTTTTTGGCCCAGTCCGCCTTGCAGAAGGCCAGACCGCCTCGGGGTCCCCGCAGGGTCTTGTGGGTGGTGGTGGTGACGAAATCGGCCAGAGGGAACGGGCTGGGGTGGACCTTGCCCGCCACGAGTCCGGCGATGTGGGCCATGTCCACCATGAATAGCGCCCCGACGTCGTCGGCGATTTGTCGAAGGGTGGGAAAGTCAATGACGCGGGAATAGGCGCTGGCTCCGGCGAGCAGTAACCGGGGCTTGATCTCGCGGGCGACGCGGGCGATCTGGTCGTAGTCGATTCGTTCGGTGGCCGGATCGACGCCGTACCCCGTGGTGGGGTACCAACGTCCCGAGTAGTTGAGCTTCATGCCGTGGGTGAGGTGACCGCCGTGGGCGAGGTCCATCGCCAACACCGAGTCGCCGTGTTCGAGGGCGGCGAAGTAAACCGCTTGGTTGGCCGAAGCACCCGAGTGGGGTTGAACGTTGACATGGTCGGCCCCGAACAGCCGCTTGGCCCGCTCGATCGCCAGCGACTCGGCGGTGTCCACATGCTCGCAACCCCCGTAATACCGCTTGCCCGGCAACCCCTCGGCGTACTTGTTGGTCAGCACCGAGCCGACCGCCTCCATGACCGCGGCGCTGGTGTAGTTTTCCGAGGCGATTAACTCCAACTCGTCGCGCTGGCGAACCCGTTCGGCGGCGATGGCCGCGGCGAGTTCGGGATCGACCCGACTCAACGACGGGGCGAACGAAGCAGACTTGGAGGCGTTGGCAGGGTCGTGATCGAACATGAGGACGCGGACTCCCAAAAGCGGAGCGAAGCCGACGACTTGGGCGGAGTCAGGCGGAGTCAAGGCTAGACCGCAACCAATCTCATCTCTCCCGGATCGGCGCGGTGGAGAGGAAACACGATCCAAGCTCGCGCCACGAACCGGACCAGACCTCCTCTCTGATGATCATACCGGAAACCAGACGAGGGGGAATGGTCGCAAGAGCAAACTTCATCTGACCCAATCCCGAGCCACCGACTCAAAGCGGTCTGCCAGAGTATGAGCAAGGCCCGGTTCGAGCGATGGTTGGAGCGGGTTGAAGAGTTGAGTTGCGCCGGATCGCGCCCCGGTCTGACGAGCGAACGTGGATGGGTCCGAGTTGGCCGCCTTCGGTGTGGGGATTCCGAGCGACGGGATCAACTCAACGTCACGGGAGCGGGTCGTTGAGGTCGTAGAGATCGCGCGGGGTGTTGTGGAGGATTTGTTGAAGCAGGGCGGGCGTATCCTCTTCGTCGAGGAATCGCGATTCAATCAGACGGCAAAGCGCGTTGGTCAATCCTAGTTTGACGAGTTCGAGTTTGCCATAGGTCCACTCAGCGGTGTAGGCGTCGCAGAGGAACCCGCCCACCTTCATGGCGGGGGCCAGTTCCAGGCGGGTAGCGATGATCGACTCGATGGCGGCCGGGTGGAAGTTGTGCCACCAATAACCGGACAGATACACATTGGGGAATTGACGCGCCAGCACTGCAAGGTCGTGGGTCATAACCGCCGAGGCCATCATGAGGTCGAACCGCGCGTGACCGAAATGGTGGAACACCCGCGCCATTTCGGTGGTCCAGGTGGGGTCGAAACGGGGAATGCTCTTGCCGTCACAGATGAAATATTCCGCGCCCACTGCGATTTGGAACGCCTTGGAGCGCTCGTGGTGCCAGCCTAGGACCGCCCAGGAGACCGCCGCGATCAATTCGTCAAGGTCGGACGCGCTCAGCGATTGGCCACGCGCTGCGCGACCCAAGGCGGCGTCGGCCGCGACAACGTCGGGGGGGCGGAAGCGGGTTTCGATCGGGATAAAGACGTTGCTGAATCGGGTAGGTCCCGTGATGACCCGCTCCAGCCAGTCGCCCACTGCGCGGTCTAGGCGGGCGGTCGAGTCAGGACGTTGGCCGATCGCCTCGCACAAGGCGTCGTAGTAGCCGATCTTCTCGGTGCGTCCAGGGAAGAACGGGGTCAAATCGGTGGCCACGCCGGGACAAAACAAGTAATGGGCGTCGAGCATATATCGAACTTTAATTGTGCCGATTGTCCGACTCGGGATCGGCCCGCCTCCGCCGCGAACCGCCTGGGCGTCGGACTCGGCCGCGTTGCCCAGACTGGTGACGTAGGTGTGCAGACGACAACGACGCTCCAGCACCTCGACTGCCCAAGAGGGGTCGCGTCCAGTGGTCTGGACCTGGTCCTCCAGACGTTCCAGGATCGACTCATCCAAGTCGGGTTCGAGGACATCGTAAAGATCGCGGAGCATCTTGCGCAGGGTCCAGCCCATCGCGGTGGAGCGCATCCGCTTGAGGTAGGGCAACATGACCCGTAACCGGTCGGGGCCGTTCAAGCTCGGGTCGCTCCAGGTCGTCGGACTCATTCCTACCGCGATGAGTTCCGAGCGCACCCAATGATAGCTCAGCAACGCGTCCAAGTCGCGGGCTTGGGGACCGACTGCACGAAGGTGGGTATGGGGATCGACGATCGGCACGTCGTCGATCATGCGGCGGACCCGTTGCGGCAGGGGCGGGGTGTCGGTGAACATCTGGAATACGGTTCCGAGTGAATCGAAACGGAGGCTCAACGTTTCAAAGGGGAAGCGGTCTCGACGCAATCAACGGGAGCGGATGGGAATCGAACCCACCGGCGACGTGTCGCCACGCCGCCCGACGGTTTTGAAGACCGCGCCCGGCACCAGCCGGAAAACACTCCCGGGGTCGCAAGACAGTCTCAAGTCTTCAGAAGGGATGGAATGATGACGAAACGAGGGGATCAGGGAAACCCGCAGGATCGCAGGTGGCGGACGCTGGCAGCAACTCGGCGGTGTCGTTCCTCCAGGCCGGGTTCCGGCTCGCCGCCGATCCCTTCGATCTCGATGACGCAAGCTCCCGTGAAGTTCACCGAGTCCAGCGCCTGCTTGACAGCGCGGAAGTCCACCGCGCCGCCCTCGCCGGCGGCAGGGAAGAACCAGTCCTCAAAGCCGCCCCGGTTGTCCTTGAGGTGGACGTTGGCCACCAGATGCTTGACCCGTTCCAGTTCGGCCACCGGGTCCAAGCCGCGGTTGTAGTAGGCGATGTTACCCGTGTCGAAATTCAAACGGATGTGGGGATGATCGACCTCCGCCATGAGTTGGAGCATGGCGTCGGCGTTCTGGGTTGGACCGCCGTGGGTCTCCAACGCCACGACGAGGCCGGCTTCGCGGGCGGCCTCGCCGATGGCCTGGAGATTTTCGATCACACAGGCGCGTTCCTGGTTGGTTTGGGGGCGTCCCGCTCCAGAGACCACAACGGAAACGCCGAACCAGCGGGCGGCGAAGCGGAGACGGCGGATGGTCAGATCGCGGCCCTCGGCAGTGGCAGGATCGCCCCCCCCCACATTGCAGCCGGACACGCGCACCTCATAGCGTTTGAGATGATCAACAAACGCGGAAGCGGTCACGTCGTCGGCCTTCTCGGTAATGACGACCGACTCGGGAATCACCAGGCCGCCCAGGTTGTGGCCCCGCAGCGCCAGTTCAAGGTGGTTGATTCCGGCCTCGCGGATTTTCTCGACGGCGACACGCACACCGGCAGGACCATAACAGTTGGTGAAACAGCTGAGAAACATAAGGCATGGTCCGTCCGGGGCGCGCGCTGTTGAGGCGGGTGGGGCAGGGTCGGTGTGATGTCCATTCTTATCTTGATTCGAGCGGCGGAATTCTCTGAAGCGGGTCCCAGCCGCGTGTGATCTTTTCAGTCTGCCAAACCCGACGCCGAAGCGGAAGCCTTCGGTGTCGGGGGTCGGCGATCGGATAGACGGTCGATGCGGGTCGAATCCGAGTGAGTGGGTCACTTGCTGAAGAAGCGGGAGAAGAGGCCGCCTTTGCTGGGGGATTCGCCCTGGGCAGGACCATTAGGCGGCGGGGTGGCGCGGCTGAGGCTCGATTTGGCGGCGACAGTGGAGCGGCTGCGGGGCGAATGTTTGCCGCCATTGGGTTGAAGGATGGAGCGGAAACGCTGGGCGATCTCCTGGGCGAGGACGCGGGCGTTAGGGGGACGCAGATCGGCCCGGGATTGAAAGCAGCTGGAGATGAGTTCCAGTTGTTCCCGGTTGAAACCATGGTGCGCTAGGTCCTCGATCCAGTCCAAGCCAGTGGGGGCGGGCAGTCTCAGGTCGTTCATAAGGAGTTGGAACCAGATGACCCCCAGAGCGTGGACGTCGTCGCGGGGGTCGGGGGGACCGCCCTTGATCTGTTGAGGCGAGGCGTAATCCTTGGTGTGGTAACCTTTCATCGCCGAACGTTTGATGAGTCGGCGTGAGGTGATCTCCTCCATGACTCCGGAGGGTTCAGACGAGGCGAGGCCGCCGATGCCAAAGTCGCAGATTTTGAACTCCATGCGGCGGCCGACCCGCCGGACCAGGATGTTGGCCGGTTTGAGGTCGCGGTGGACAATCGGCGGCTTGCGGGTGTGAAAGTAGCCGACGATGCGGGCGAGGCGGTGGACGATCCAGGTGGCCTTGCGGGCGTCGAGCGGGCCGTGTTCCCGCTTCCGACCTTTGAACCACTGAATCAGATCCCCGCCGGAGATGTATTCGAACTCTAAACATGGGGGGTTGTGGTTCATGTAGGTGGCGCGCAACTCGACAATCCCCGGGTGAGGCTTGTTGGGCATCGCCTGGGTGAGGATCGCCGCCTCGTGACGGAAGGCGCGGTTGCTGCCCTTGGGGTCCAGACAGAACTTCAATACCACCGGCGGCACGCTGGAGAACGTTGGATTTTGGGCCTTCCAGACTTCGCCGAAGCCGCCGACGCCCAGCAGGTCGGTCAACTCCCAATCCACATCCGGCAGCGGTTTGGCACCCGGCTCGAACACCGGGACCGAGCTGGGCATGAAGATTAACAAATCGTCGGCCTCACGCGGCACCAGCCAGTGGGGCACTGACAATCCTTTGGGGTCGTTGGGACGACGTAGCGCAATCCGAATCGAGGAGGGAATCACGCTCAGATACGTCAGCAGCGGCTTGCGCACGGTTTCCGGCTGGTTGGGCGCGATGTCGTCCACCACCATCTCGACGTAGGGGCGGATTTTGCCCATCGCCCGCGCAGTGGCCGACAGGGTCTGAATCCGCGTCTCCTCATCGACCCGTTGGCCCCATTCGTTCCAAACGGTTTGGGCCACCTCGGGAAGGACGCGGTGAAGATAGCGCTTGGGAAGCTGGTCGCGACCATGCTGGAGAACCGCCGCTCCGATGATGCGTAAAAACTGCCATGCGGGTTGCATCCGAACACCTCGTCGGGCGGGTGAGTGGACGGTGAATCAACCGAATCAGATCCACGCGATCTTGGGAACGTGACGTGCCTCCGTCTTCCGGCGTGACACGGTATCGGTCTGGCTCGGCAATGAACTCGCTCCAGTTGGGTCCCAACCGCGGCCAGTTCCCGGCGGAGCGAAACCGTCTCCCAGACATGAAAACGCGGTGATGGCAGATTCGGTGAAAGGGCTTGGGGGAATGACTCCTCACGACCAAACGGGCCTTCGGAGTCGGGAAGGGATGGCAACAGCGCGGAATGAAAACCAAAAATGATCACCAACAAAAAAACCAGTCGCGCCGCAGCCTCCTTGTCAATCTTAGATGATAGTCGGCGTATTCCACAAAACCAACGCGCTTCTTTTCCAATTTCACGGACTTTTGGTGCTTCAACCAATCAAATCGGGATAGAGTTTTCAAAAAACGGTACTGAATCCCAATTCATCCCCGAAAGGGAAAGGCCATTTGTCCTAGGATGCCGAAACCGACGCGGTGCGGATCGTTGACGGCGCGGAGCGGTCACGGTTGGCAGTCGAGGATGCGACGGATTCGTTCGATTTCCTGACGATCCTGTTCGGAAGGATTTGCTTTCAAGGCGTCATCGAGTTGGCGGCGTGCTTCGTCGTCTTCATTGATCGCTCCGAAGACGATAGCCAGAGTGATCCGGGCTTGGTAGAGGTTGGGGTTAAGGTTGAGCGCGTCGTTCAGCGCGTGGTAGGCGCGTTCGAGATCGGCGTCACGCCTGACGGCGAGGGTGGAGAGGGTGGAGCGGTTGGTATAAACCCCTCCGAGATTGCAGAGCCAGAGGGCTTTGCGCTGGGGGTCAGGGGCGTGTTGGATGGCTCGGTGGTAAAGGACGATCGCGTCGTCGTAGTCTCGAAGTTGGTCGTTGGGGTCTTGGCGGTGTGAGGAGGAGGTGGCGATCAGATTGGCGAGGTTGCCGCAGGCGGCCGACAGGATGGAGTGGCGTTGGGTGGGGGCAAGTGGGTTCGCGTCAAAAAAGGTGAGGATCTTGTGATAGAGTCGCTTTTCTTCAAGGGGATTTCCCAGCGCTTTGTGGATCAAGGCGGAGTTGTAGAGAATGAGCAGGGATTGGTCGTGAGACATTTGAACTGATCGACGCGCGTCGTCGAGTTCACGAAGGGCGGCTTCGGGATCGCCTTGACGTTCCAATTCGCGGGCCACCAGGATGCGGGACAGCAGGTCGCCTTGGCGAAGCGCCCGGAGTTGTCCAGCCAGGAGCATCCGTTGGCGCTCTAGGTGAGGGAACTTGGGGGAAGCGGGGACGGCATCGCTGTCGAGCGTTTCGTAGCAGACCAGAACTAGGGTGCCGTGATCCGGAAAGGTTTGGGCGGCTTCTAGAGCGATTTGAATCGTCGGGGGGGAAGCCGGCATGCCGTTGGGACGGAGCGCGTTGAGGAATCGAAGCGCCAACTCGAGCGCCTCGATTTCGCCGGGCGGTGGTTCGGAGGAGGACGCAGGGGAATAAACCCGGTTGCGCAAGGCCTCAAGCGATTCGCGGGCGAACTGAATGAGACGGGGTTGAACGGAAGCGGCCTCGAGGTTCAGCAACACGTGGCGCAGGGCCGATCGGCTCACGTCGGCAACGGGTTGGTCGGGGTCGGGACATTCGACGGCCTGGGCCGTTTGCAGCAGGGCGTGAGTGAGCGTAGGGTTGCGGGAGAGGGAGGCCCAATGGTCCAACGACGTGAGGATGAACGGGCGGGCGGGGTGATTGCGGAGAAGCTCGACGCGGTTCTGGAGCGTCTCGACGAGTTCGAGCGGGTCGGCGAACCGTTGTCCCAGGAGATGCTGGAACCGTTCCTGGTAGGCGTTGAGGGTGCGGGCTGGTTCAATGGGCGCGGTTTGGAGCAGAAGTTCGCTGGCGTCCACTAATTGGCGGGCAGTCTCGAAGGCGTCTTGACGCTGGTTGGCGAGAACGCGGGCTTGGGTGAGTTCATGATCGAGCCACCAGCGGGCTAGGGAGGGGATGGTTCGACCTTCGGCGAGGTCGTGGGCCTCGTCCCTCAACAGCCGGTAGGGTTCCAAGCTGGTTCCCGCTTGGTCGCGCAACGCCAAACCACGGGCGGTCAACTCGTTGAGACGAGCGCGCAGGGGTTGGCGGATCTGGTCAAGTTGATGGATCGCCAAAGCCGCGCTGCTTCCAAAGGCCACCACCAGCGCGGCCACGATCAGGGTCAAGCGGCGGCGGCGGCGTTCGGCGGCGGCTCGGGTTTGGGCGGCGATCCGATCTAACTCCGCCTGATGCAGACGCTGGCGGCGTTGGTCTTCGATACGGGACAATTCCCGGCTCAGCGCCGTGCCGTCGGGGGGGCGGTTGGCGGGGTTGGGGTCCAGGCAGCGCAGGGTGAGGTCGATGAGGTCCGGCTCAACCCCGACGGCCCGCAACCGAACAGTCAGTTGCTCGGGATGACGGCGGGGCCCGGCGCCGGGAAACTCGCCGGTCAGGACGCGATAAAGAATCACTCCCAAGGCGTGGACATCGGCGCTGAAGGTGATGGGTTCGCCCTGCAGCTGTTCAGGGGCGGCGTAGCTTGGGGTTCCCATCACCACTCGGCCCTCGGTAATTCTCAGATCCGAATCGTCATCGTGCAGCGGGTGGGGCCAGCGGGATCGGGCTGCCTGGTTGGGTGAGACGGCGGTGCGGTCGGGGTCCCAAACCGACAAGGCTCGCCGCTCCGACGAACCCAGGAATGGCAGCGAGTGTTGCGGGGGGGCGACCTCCCCGGGAGGCGACTCCTCAAGCGAGTCCCAGCTGGAGTCTCCCGAAACGCGGTGGTGATGGCCGGTATTCAAGTCGTCGCCGGAGGATGAGGATTCGGCCTGGTTGGCGAAGCGGGCCAGGCCGTAGTCCATCACCTGAACCTCGCCGAACCGGCCCACCATGATGTTGCCCGGCTTAAGATCCCGATGGATCAAACCAACGTGGTGCAGGTAGCCGACGGTTTCGGCGGTCTTGCGCAGGATGTCGAGCAATTCGGCTCGATGCTCGCCCGGTTTGAGGCGCTCTTTCAGCAGATTCGACAGGGTTTTGCCCTCGATGTACCGCATCACCAAATAGGGACCGTGTTCGGACGACACGCCAAAGTCGTACACCGTGACCACGCCAGGATGTTGCAAGCGGGCGTGAATCGCCGCTTCCCGATTGAACCGGCGAACCAAAGAGCCGTTGCAACGATTCTCGGGAAGGATGAACTTGATGGCGATTCGTCGTTTGAGTTTGCGGTCATATCCTTTGTGGACCACCCCCATGCCACCCCGGTTAATCTCCGCTCCCAGTTCGATCCCCAGCTCGCTCAACGAGACCACCCGCTGCCGCATCCGAGCGCCGCGGGACGCCGACGCCGCGGCCGACGTGACGTCGCCGTCGTCGGACTCTCGGGCGTTCGGTGCCGCGGGGGCGAACACCGTCGTGCTTGAGGACACGTCCGCCTCCGACGATAGGGCCGTCGGTGAGACTTTGAGCGCCAGTTGGGTGAGGAAGCGTGTTTCCCGCTCAATATCCTCGGGGGTCATGAGAGGCGACGCGGGATGGATCGCCGTGGAATCCTCCGGCGGTGGAGCGGGGTCGATCGGATGCGGGGCGCGCGAGTCGGTCGCCATGAGCGATCAGTCCCTTTGAGAGAGGTTCTGATTGATGAATGACGGATGGAACTCTCGATCAAAACAACGTGTTGACGCTCCCTGTTGCGTCCTCACAGGAATCGAGCTCACGCAACCAAGCAAGTCCAAGTGCCTCGGGCTGACCTCGTTTTAACTCGGCCCGCAACCACGCGGAACGCCGCGGTCCCGCGTTGGTTTCAAGTAATCAGTTATAAGTGACGGATTCCACAAAAGCCAAGAGGCAAACTTGTTTTTCGCGGACGACATTCATGTGCCCCCCTCCCCGACGGGACGCGGGCGGCGACGCCTGAAGGGATCAAAGGAACCGATTCATTCGGACCAAACATACCAAACGAGCAGCGGTTCGGGATCAAACTAGGCGGGGCGAGGCGATGGGACGAACCACCACGTCCACGTCACGCCCCAGAGGTCGAGCGACGCGGAAACCCACGACAAAGCCAAGTCCAACGCCGCGACCCGCGCTCAAGCGTCCCACGGCCAGAGAACCCCCTCAGCCTCAGCATCAGCGCTGGCAATCGGCAATCAGCTCGGGACCACCGATCGGCGTTGCTCGTGGAAGGCAACGATCTCCTGGGTGAGTTGGCCGGAGTTGTCCATCCGGGGCACCTTGTGCTGCCCCCCCAGCTTGCCCTTGGAACGCATCCAGTCCCGGAAGAACCCTTGAGGCGCGACCACGATTTCGGGCGCAGGCATCCCGGCCCGGTCGTCGCGGTGGGCGGCGTAATCGGCGTTGCGACGCTGCAGATCGGCGTCCAAATCCAGGCGGAACCGATCCAACACCGCGGCCTCCGGACGCGATGGATGATCAAACTCAATGATGTAACGGTGAAATCCCATCGGTTCGGCGAAGACCGGCCCGACGTGCCAATCCTGCACTCGGAGTCCGTTGGCCTTAGCGGCATGCGCAATGGCCGCCTCAATTTCTTCACTAATCAAATGCTCACCAAAGGCGGACAGACTGTATTTGGTGCGTCCGGTGAAGACGATCCGCGGGGGTTTGAGCGACTCGAACCGTACGGTGTCGCCCACCAGGTGGCTCCACATCCCAGCGCAAGTGGAGACGACGAGGGCGTAGTTGACCCCAAGCTCGACGTTGCCCAGCCAATGGCGTTGGGGGTGATCGGAGTTGAGTTGATCGACCGGGATGAATTCATAAAAGATGCCGTGATCGACGATCAGACGGAGCGAACCGGTATCGGGGTCGCCGTAGGCGAAGAACCCTTCGGAGGCGGGGTAGGACTCCTGCAGACGGATCGCCGGGTTGCCCAACACCGCCTCGAAGGCCGGGCGGTAGGGGTCGAACTTGACTCCGCCATGAACGACCACTTCCAGACCGGGCCACACCTCAGCCAGCGCCCCTTTGCCGCTGACCTCCAAAACCCGCCGAAACAGGATTAGCAGCCAACTGGGCACCCCTGAGACCAGGGTGATCGGTTCGGACACCGCGTGTTCGGCCATCAGGGCGAGTTTGCGGTCCCAGTCGCTTATCAACGCCAACTCCAGGGGAGGGAACGAGTAGGGGCGAATCCACTCGCCCGCCTCCAAAACCGCGATGGCCGACAGGTCGCCCTGAGCCACGCCCTCCGCCGGACGCTCCAGCGCCGTCGAGCCACCGAGGAAGAACAGCTTGCCGTGGAACAGTTTGGAGTCGGGACGCTGCTGCATGTGGTGGGCGATCATCGTCTTGGCCGCCTTGGCGTTGGACTTGATCATCGCCCGACTCACGGGGATCGCCTTGGTGTTGCCCAGGGTCGTCCCACTGGTCAAAGCCCAATAAGGCACTCGACCGGGCCAGGTCAGGTCGCGGGCCGCGGGGTAACCCATTTTCAGATAGGCGTTCCAGAGCGCCTCGAAGTCCCGAATCGGCACCCGCGCCTGAAAGCCGGCCACCGAGTCGATCTGATCGAAGCGGTGGTCTTGTCCGAAGCGGGTTGATCTGGCGCGTCGCACCAATCGTTTGAGAACCCGTTGCTGAACCTGGACGGCGTTCTGGCGGTCCAGATGGGCCGCCCGGCCCAGGGCGTAGGCGTGAAACCCAGCGTTGACCGCACTGCGGACAGCGGAAAACCCAGTCATTAAATGCAGAGGAGTCGACATCTCAGAAGCCGCATCCAGGAGGTGTTTGAACGTTGGGGCCAGCGACCTTGCTTGAACACGCGCCGCGGAATCCCGGCGGCATCCCACCAGGCCGGGTCACCTTTGCTTCAATCCCCAACCCTTGTCCCCTCAGCGACTTGGAGCGTCGCCAACCAAACGGGAGGGAGCCGGGGAGGCGAGGCGGGATCGGTCTCAAGGCCAGTCAGGGTGCGACCTTAATAATGGGCCGCCGCACCCCGTTTCCTCGAATTGGATCGACCGATCTAGAATGCAACCCATCGCACCTAATCCAGTCCAAACGGATCGAACTCGATCGCCATCCGACCCCGCGCCGAGCATCACTCGCTGGTCCTCGTTTTCACTCGCCGGGCTGGGTTTTGAGACCGCGGCAGAAGTAGGCTCCGGCGGGGGGAAGGTTGCGTGGCTCGAACACGAAGCGGACCTCGTTGAAGTAGCGACGATACAATCCGCGGTAGACCCAGGGCAACTCGGTAATTTGGTGGTAGGTGCCATCGGGCTCCAGGATGCGGCCCACCGCCGCGAATAGGTCGCGTCTGAGGTCGCGGGGGAAGGAGGGCACGGGTAACCCGGAAATCACGTGGCGGACCCGGCTCATGCCGTGGTGGTTGAGGATCGCCTCTAGGTCGCGCACGTCCCCTTCGACAATCCGAATGTGGGGCTGGTTGGCGAAGCGTCGCCGCAACCGAGCGCAAAAATCCGGATCTCGCTCAATGGCGATGACCAAACAATCAGGCCGGGCCCGCTCGGCGATCGCCTGGGTGATCGGCCCGGTTCCTGCGCCGAGTTCAACCAGCCCCTCCACCGTGTCCCAGTCGATGCCGGAGACGCTCAACCGGGACAAGGCGGGGCTGGAGGGAGCAATCGAGGCGATCTTGGTCCCGTGGCGGAGGAACTTGCCTAGAAACAGTGTGAAGTCGTTCATGGATCGCGGATGCTGGGTCGGGTGGTCCAGGGGTTGGATGGGACGGCGCGGGGCCAAAGCCGGCTGGCTCAGATCAGAACATCACGGGAGGATGCGGAACGGGGTTGTTGGAGCGATGATGACCGTCGCGCTGGAGACGTCCCGCGGACCGCTCGACCTGATGAAGATAACGTTCAGCCTGAAGGGTCGGGGGAATCGACTTGAGCCCCCCTTTGAGGAACTGCGTGACCAGTTTGTTGACCAGCCGGGCCTTCTCAATCTGAGGGGCGTGACCGCAGTGGGGGATCACCACTTGCAGGGCGCGCTTCATGCGGGCGGCGGCTCGAATCGAGCCGGGTACGTCGGCGATGATCTGATCCTCGCCGCCCCATAGGATCAGCGTGGGGTGGCTCACTTCGGGTAGAAGGTCCGCCACCGAGTGACCAATGGTGCCCCGCAGGGTCGCCAATACCCCCTTTTTCCAGCGGCGGTCTTGGAACTTGGCTTCGATGGCGGCGATCAGTTCCTTGTTGGCGAACCGGCGCGAGTGGAACACCGAACCCACTAGCGCCCGGTAGTCGCTGCGGCGAATCCCCTCCATGACCGGCAGGTGTTCCTCACCGTGAAATCCTGAAGGGGCTAACAACACCAGCGAGCGGACCCGGTCGGGGCGGGACACCGCGTACTTGAGGATGATCTGACCGCCTAGGCTGGACCCCACCAGATCGTAGGGCGGACGCTGGACGTACTCCTCCAGATAGTGGTCCAGCCGACCGACCAGATAATCGACCGTCACCGCGCCTCCCTGGGCGACATGGCGATGAAGCGGTTCACCGTTGTAAACCAGCAACTCGGGCACTTTCAGGTCGAACGAACGAGCCCAGGCCGCGCGGTTGCGGAACCAACTTTCAGACTGTTCCGCCAAACCATTGACCAACACCAGAGGCGGACGGGGATGGTACCCCCCCTGGGTTAGCATCTCAAACCAAGAAAGCGCCGGGTTTGATCTGGAGGAACTCAGGTTCGACACGGCTGGAGAATCACCAGGGAGGGAACCAAGACGGGTCATGGTACGAATCCTTGCCCGCGCGCGAACTCGCCAAACGAAGCCGCGCCGCTGGAAGAGAGTGCGACGAGGAGTCTCGATCCATGAGAAGCGAACCGGTTCCAATCCGGAAGGACCGACTCGAACGAAGTCACCAAACCAACCCAAAGCGAGCGAGATCTGCTGTCCTGCCTCGAATGAACCGACCAACTCGACTCGACCACACTCACACGACCGCGAACCTAACCCATTCCTCATCGATCCTTGATTCAGTGGCGACGGCCGATTCATTCTCTTCACAAACCGACCCGATCGGGTTGAAGCCGACCTCGACGGCTATCCATCCCGGTCCAAACGTCGCGTCCAACACGATTCGACGTGACCCCGCCCGCGTTCGTCACAGTGAAAATACCATCGCCATCCCACCACTCCAACGCTCCAACGACCCGCCCCCCTGATTTTCACCAAATCATAACAATCCGCCTCGCTCAGGGTTTCCTCTCTACCGGCCGACTCCCACCTTGCCGATCGCGTCGATCCCCGCGCCCCAGGTAAAACGGTGCCAACTCCCCGACCATCGCTCTTGGATCGCCGGCGTGCCGTCGCGCCAGGTCACCAGCGAACCCACCAAAATGACGAGCAACATCCCCGCCGCGAACCGCGATGCCCCGCGCGTCATGGGTTCCAATTCGGGATCGAATGTCTGGGATGGAACCGTGGCGACCACATTGGAAGATTCCGACAACCGGCCATTTCCCTTCCGCCCAGGCGCACGACGAGGCCAAGGCCAAACCAACAAACCCACGCTCACCAACACGCCAAATCTAGTCAACCTCAACCCGAGCCGCCAGTGAGCCGGTTCGTAGGTCATCACGACTTCATGCGAACCTTGAGGCACGAAGATGGCCCGTTGGGCCACATACGCGGGCAAAATCGGCACCGGGAGGCCGTCCAACGTCGCCGACCAGCCTGGATCGTGGGCATCGGCCACCACGAGATAAGCCGGCCGTGCAGCCTTCACACGCACCACCAACCGCTCCGGTTCCTCAGCCACGACCTCCACGTCACCTGGCGTCCCCCCCTGGTGCTCCTCAGCGGGATCCAATGGCAACGGCCGCGACCGGTCCTCGACCACCACGCGGATTCGCGTCTGGGGCCCCAGCGCGTTGAGCTTCGTCAGCGCCTCCTCCATTGAATCGGCGTATGCCACCCGCTCGATCAAACGGACTCGCGGCAAGACCGTCTCGTTTTTCCAAAGATAGCAATTCGCCACCCGCGACCAGCCGGGGGTTGTGGGCGTCAAGTCGGTCACGACATGACTGACCCCTTCTAAATCGAGTCCCCAAGGCTTGCCCCGGGTCGCTTCTTCAAAAAGGTGCTTGCGCAACGGGATGATGGGAGTGATTCCGGAGTTGCTCCGCAGCCCAAAAAGGGGGGGAAGGCTCCAGGACAGCGGGTCGCGGATCGACGCGAGGTCCAGCGCAGGCGCGTTGGGATCGAACCGAGGCGCGGCGTGGCCGGGAGGACCGGACGGGGCCACGCCCGCAACGCCGAAGACCCGTTGGTGGGCGGGATCAGCCAGGATCGCCCGAGCCGTGGGCGGAGGGTCGGACCAGTAGGACGGGTCGATGGTGGGCGCGTCGTACCAATGGGCCGACAGCAGGTCGGCCAGGATCACCACGGGCAGCGCAGCGACCGCCGCTCGACGACGCCAACCCTCCCCAGCGCGGGCGGCGGTGACGATCAACCACCATCCGACAATCGCCAAAATCAACGTGCGCCCTCCCGACCAGGCGAGTTCGGCGTACAGCCATCGGGTTCGCAGCTTCTGGGCTTCGGACCCGAAACGGTCGGGATTGGACCAGAGAGGCTGATACGACCAGATCATCAAGCCCACCGCCGCGATGATTCCGAGAATCGTCGCCAGCACGGCCCAGCGTAAACGCGGCGGTTTGACTGATCCAGTCCGCGCCAGGTGTTCGATCCCCAGCGCCGTCAGCGCGGCCAGGGCGAACTGAACCCACAAATCGAAACGGGCTGGAATCCGTCCCAGCACCGACACCCTCCAAAGCACATCATAAAGCGCCGTGAACCGACCCAGCATCAGCAGAACGCCCAACCCCACCACCAAGGGCCACAGCCCCCCCCAGCGACGTCGGCGGTCAGCCAGACCTAGGATCGCCAGGGCGAACACGGTCAACCCCACATAGGCGTTCATCTCATGATAGGGATAGTATCCGTCCATCCAATCGGTATCGACCGCGCGGGTGCCGTGCGCCTCGCGCCAAATCACCGTGGGCCAAAGTTCGGGGTGCCACGATCCATAGGTAACTTGTTCATATGTCAAACCTTCAGCACGCGGGGAACGGTCGAGCAGTTCCTTGGAGGGAATCCACTGGACGGAGGCCAAGGTCAGGCCCAACACGACCGCTCCCCCGGTCATCAGCAGAGGCGTAGCGCGCCGCCAAGCCAGGGTGTTCCACAGGCCAATCAGCCCTAGCAAACCGGCGGTCAACACCACGTCCTGATTGTGTCCGCAAAAGACCTGGGCGGCGATCGCCAGCGCCGCCAGCGTCATCCCCCAACGAGCGCGGCGACTGCCATCAATCCAATGACGTTTGCCTTGATGGGGATTCGATGGGGATTCTGACCATCCCCACTCCAGCGCCCAGACCGCCAGGGGGAGGCTGATCATGGCGTTGACCATGCTGGTGTGGACCAGATGGGCCCAGAGGTAGCCGCCCAGGGCGAAGACCGCTGCCCCCCCAAGCGCTGCGGGCGGTCCCACTCGTCGGCGAAGCCAACCATAGGTCGCCAGTCCGGTCAGCCAAATCGAGCCGATCACGTCGAGGTTGAATGCCGCCCAGGTCGGCAGGAATGACCAACCGTAAAGCAACGGCTTGAACGGATGAAAATAGCCCGCTTGGCTTTCGGCGAACAGGGGTAAACCGTTGTAAAGTCCTGGATGCCAGCGCGACCAGCGGCCCTGGGCGATCTCGTCGGCCAGAAACGAGCGATAAGGATAATTCAGTTCGGTGACATCAAAGTAAAAGAACGACTCCTGAAGGGTGGCGGCCTGGAAGAAACCGGTCAGGACCGCCAATGTCCAAACCGTCAACGCCACCGCGTCACCCCACCCCAGGACGGGCGATGGCGGAGAGTCGCCCTGAGAGACACTGATCATCCAATCTGTTCCAATCAGCGGGTCAACGACTTGTATTTGATTCGGTGGGGTTGGTCGGCCTCCAGACCTAGGCGAGCCCGGCGCTGTTCCTCGTAGACCTGATAGTTGCCGTCGCACCAAACCACCTTGCTGTCGCCCTCGAAGGCGAGGATGTGGGTGGCAACTCGGTCGAGGAACCAGCGGTCGTGCGAGATGACCACCGCGCAGCCGCCGAAGTCCAACAGGGCTTCCTCCAAAGCGCGGAGCATATCCACATCGAGGTCGTTGGTGGGTTCGTCAAGTAGCAGCAGGTTGCCGCCCGACTTGAGCAGCTTGGCCAGATGAACCCGGTTGCGTTCGCCGCCGGAGAGCTTGCCCACCAGCTTCTCCTGGTCCGGTCCCTTGAAGTTGAACGAAGCGACGTAGGCCCGCGAGGGCACCTTGCGCTTGCCCAAAGTCACCACGTCCAGACCGCCAGTGATCTCCTCGAACACGGTTTTGTCGGGGTCGAGGGTGTCGCGGTTTTGATCGACGTATGAGACCACCACGGTCTCTCCCACCAGCAGTTGGCCTGAATCCGGCTTCTCCTGACCGACGATCATGCGAAACAGCGTCGTCTTGCCTGCGCCGTTGGGTCCGATGACCCCTACGATCCCGCCGGGAGGGAGGCGGAAGTTCATGTCCTCGAACAAGACCCGGTCGCCGAAGCTCTTGGACACGTTGATCGCCTCGACCACCAAGGTACCCAGGTGCGGCCCCGGGGGGATCGACAGCATCACCGCCTCGTCGCGGCGTTCGGTCTCCTGGGAGGCGAGTTGTTCATAGCGCTTGAGCCGTGCCTGGTTTTTGGCGACCCGAGCGCGGGGGGCCATCCGCACCCACTCCAATTCGCGGGCCAGCGTCTTTTGACGGGCCGACTCCTGCTTCTCCTCAAGTGCCAAACGCTTGCGCTTCTGTTCCAACCACGAGGAGTAATTACCTTCCCAGGGAATGCCCTGGCCCCGGTCCAACTCCAGAATCCATTGAGCGACGTTGTCCAGGAAATAACGGTCGTGGGTGACCGCCACTACGGTACCCCGGTATTCCTTGAGGTAGCGTTCCAGCCAGGCGACGCTCTCGGCGTCGAGGTGGTTGGTCGGTTCGTCGAGCAGCAGCAAATCGGGGGCTTCCAACAGAGTTTTGCACAGCGCGACGCGGCGGCGTTCCCCACCGGAGAGCTTGGTCACGTCGGCGTCACCGGGAGGCAGGCGCATCGCGTCCATAGCGATTTCAACCCGACGATCGAGGTTCCAGCCGTCGGCCGCGTCGATTTGCTCCTGAACCGTGGCCTGCTCCTCCAGCAGTTTGTCCATCTCCTCGGGTTCGAGAGGCTCGCAGAGCCGGGCATTGATCTCGTCGAACCGGTTGAGCAGGCCCCGGACGTGACTCAACGCTTCCTCGACGTTGCCCGCCACATCCTTGTCTGGGTTGAGGGTTGGCTCCTGGGGCACGTAGCCGATCCGGATGCCCGGCATCGGCCGCGCGGTGCCTAGAAAGTCGGTGTCCACCCCGGCCATGATTCGCAACAGGGTGCTTTTGCCCGCTCCGTTGCTTCCTAATACCCCGATCTTGGCTCCGGGATAAAACGACAGCCAAATATCCTTGAGGACCTCGCGCTTGTTGTAAACCTTGGTGAGTCGCTCAATCGTATAAATGTACTGGCGCGCCATGAGTCGTCATATCCGCGAAGAAGTAAGATCGTCCGGTTCGCGTCATCCAAGGCGGGAGTTCACCAACCGCGCCGGGGGACCACTCACCGGCCATTCCGCGATCCGTCCCAAAAGACTCGGGAATTTCCTCTGCGCGGCACCACCGCTTTGCTCCAGAGCGTTTCCCGTTGGCTCATCCTATCCCATTGCTCCGGGGTTCGGCAAATCGCCCCGGACGTTTTCCCCCAAACAGTTCCCCTTGAAACCTTGGCCGCGAAGCCTAGACTGCCGGCACCCCCCCCGCGCCCATCCTCACAACCCCGACGCGGCCCCGTTCCAAAGCGCTCCGGCAGCCTGGCGTCGCTCTCGATGGACTCGACCGGCAGGACGCGGGGGAAGTCGCCTTGTTCTTGCTTGACTTGATCCGTTCTACGAAAGCATGGTCGAACCCAATTGAGCCAATTTAGGCCATCACACGCCATCAACAGGGAGCGTCGTGGATCGATGAGCGCACCGTCGCATCGGGCAAAAGAGAACCGCACTGGAGCGCCCCGTTGGGCCTCGCTTTGGTTGCGGGCCGCCGGGGTGTACAACCTCGTCTGGGGCGCGCTGGTCATCATCTTCCCGCACGCCCTCTTCGACCTCACCGGCATCGAGCGGATGCGCTACCCGGAAATTTGGCAGTGCGTCGGCATGATCGTGGGGGTTTACGGTGTTGGCTATTGGATCGCCGCCAGCGACCCTAGACGGCATTGGCCGATCGTGCTGGTCGGCTTCCTTGGCAAAATCTTCGGACCAATCGGGTTCGTCGGCGCGTTGGTCAACGGCGTCTTCCCGCCCGCCTTCGGCCTCACGATCCTCACCAACGACCTGATCTGGTGGATTCCCTTCGGCCTGATCCTCCACGACGCCGCCCGCAACGCGCAATGCGTGGCAAGCGAACGCGAAAAGGAGCGTGGCGGCAGTCAAGCGACCGCCGCCCGGCCTCCCCAACCCGCGCCGGAGTGAACAGCTACCCATCCGACCGGTTCATGCTCATGTTCACTTTGTCTCATCGCGTCGTGCCGTCTCCCGTTCCGCTCGTGTCGCCGAGCTGTCCCCGCTCCACCACGATTCTGGGTCTTCGAACCGCTACAACCGCGCCGAACGGGGTGAAGACGGTCTCGAAGGTATCGAAATCGTCGCCCCAGTAGATCATGGCGCAGGCCATGGGCGCGCCCTTGCCGCCGTCGTGGCCTTCGACCCAGAACCGCAACCGGGTGTCGTACAGGAAGGCGATGCCATCGGCCTCGCTCCAGACCGATTGTTTCCAATGGCCGGTGTTGGTGGCCACCGGCACCAGGGCCAGGACTTGGGCATGGTAATCGCGGCGGGCTTGGACGCAACGCTTCAGCCAATCGGCGATTGAGGTGCCCCGCCGCCGATCCCGTCCATAGGGCGGGTTGACGTAGATCGTCGCCGCGTCCCAGGGAGCGGTCAGGCCGTCGATGTCCGGCAGGCGGTATTCCCGTTCGGCATGAACGACGGCATGCTCGTTGGAACACGGGTCCAGACCGATGACGCCGCCGAAACACCGTCGCACCGCTTCGACATAATGGGGCGGCGTACACCAGTGTTGACTCAACGACCAGGCGTTGGTGCGTCCGGCGGTCATCTTCGGCGGGGAGACAGAGAACGGGTTGGGGATCAACCGCGTCAACCGCTCACTCGTCGCGCGAGCGGTCGCGGCTCAAAGGCATGAGGATGTACGAGTAGCGATCGGCATGGCGGATCACCGCGGCGTTCTTGTCATCGATGAGTTCGATGACGATTTCCTCCTCCTCAGGCAGCACTTTGAGCATCTCCAGCAAATACGTCGGATCGAAGGTAATCTCGATGGTCGCGCCGGAGTAACGAATCGGCATCTCGACCTGCGACTCACCCGAGTCGGCGGCCCGGGCGGCCAAGGTCAACTTGCCGTCGGCGAAGGTGAAATCCACCCCGCGCGACTCGTCGGAGGTGACGATCGCGGCTTGCTCGACCCGCGACCTCAACAGGCCGGCCTCGATCGGAATCCGCGCTTCGCACGAGGTGGGGAACACGTCCCGATAGCGTGGGAACCGCCCCTCGACCAGGCGCGACCAGATCACCGAGCGATCGGTGCGAATCACCACCGCGTTGGGCGAGGGGAAGGCGATGTGGACCGGCGGATCGTCGTCGTCGAGGTTGCGGTCGAGCAACTTGAGCGCCTTGACCGGGATGACCGGCTGACCCGCCGGCGGCGTCACCCCTCCCTCGGGTTCGGCGGGCACCTGCGTGTGCGCCAACCGACGACCATCGGTCCCCACCCCGGTCAGCAGGTTGCCCTCGGGGCTGAACTCGAACAGCACCCCACCCAAGGCAAACCGGGTGCTTTCCAACTCGGTGGCAAAGATTGTCCGTTTGATCAGCTTCTTCAGATCGGCTGCGGCCACCACGTGATACGCCGACGCCGTGAAGTCGTCGAACACCGGGAACAGATCCGGGTCCTCGCCCGGGAGCTTGAACCGGGCGTTGAGCCCCCGCACCAGAATGGAACCGCCGTCGTCGGTCTCCAACGCGAGTTCGCTGTCACGCGAGGTTTTCAAAATCTGAGCCATCTTCTGGGTCGGCAGGATCGCCGCGCCCGGTTGATCAACCTTGACCCCCAGGACCCGAAACCGAATCCCCACCTCCTGATCGGTCGCCAGCAACAGACTGCCATCGGGGTCGGCCACGAACTTGAGATTCTGAAGGATCGGTCGGGGACTCCGCGCCGGGGCGACGCTGGAGACCATCGTGAACCCCACCAGCAACCCATCGCGGTCGCAAAGCGTTCTCATCGCGCTCCCTCATCCACCCGGACGTCGCCCGGGTTTTGACGCCGACGTCGTGGTTCGTCTGGGTCTACGTCACCCTCTGGACGCTCCAAACGTCCCGCCGATCCTTCCACCCGCCTGGACGTTCCATCCGCCCAACCTGCCGCCCTGGGATCCCGCTGTCAACGGTGGCCGATCAGAACCTCCGGCCAGATTGAGAGTCGAGAGAGCCCTCGCGCGGAATTCGTCGGGGTGACGGAACAAACCGTGGACACGGGCGGTCGCGCCCGCGCTGGTTTGCGATGCTAACGCTTGGTTCGCCGTGGTCAAGACCGCTTTCATCGGGGAAACAATCGCCCCCTGACACCTAGGGAGAAGTTGTTGAAAACCCTGGCGCGCCGCAGGCGCGCTTGGAGCGCGCTGAGTGGATGCCAACGACGATCAACCGCGATCCGCGCGTCAAAGCGCCTTGCCGCGCGCCAGCGGCGCGTCGCCATCCTCGACAGGTTTTCCCCGGTTTACCCCTAAGACCATCACGCCAGCCCCCGCCAATCACCTTTGGCTGTTCGCTCAGGATAGAGCGAATCGATGACGTAATTCGTTCATTTGGACGCAGATTGCGAATTCGTCTGAAACGTCCCTCGGTAGGCTTCCTACCCGATGCGTGTGATAGAAACCGCGGGTTCCGAAGCGAAATTTTTGGCCAATCTAGGGGCTTGATCGACGCGCCGTTGGTCTTCAAAGTGTCGTCCAGTCATCGGCTCGAAGTCTGGCGAGGCATCCATCGTCAGGTCCGAGCGGCGTTGCAACCCTGTAAGGACCGAGCCCCAATCCACGACCCAAATCATTTCGCCATCTTGCGAACATAGAGCGTGCTAACCGCGGACAATCGGGAATCGAGTCGTGTCATGCCCACAAAGCCAAGCGCATCTCTACAATCAACCGGCGACTCGTAGCAACGGGACGGATGAGTTCGTGAACTAGGACGATGATCGAGCCGATGGGCGGAGTTTCCTCGATGAACCATTCAAATGCCTCTCCACTCAACAACACAACGCGTTATCTTATTGGGCTGACCGTGGCACCGGTTCAGGACTTCATTAAAGAGGCCCGCAAAGCCCAGGACATCTGGAGCGGTAGCCTCACCCTCTCCCTCATGATGCGGGCCGGGTTGCTCTTGCTGCGCAAGCGCGACGCCGAGGTGATTTCGCCCTACTTTCATGAAGAAGATGAGACACCCAACGAGCGCGCCCGGCCCAAGTTGACCAACGAGCTCAAGGCTGTGGTCCACGGCAACGAACACCAAGCCCGCGAATTAGCCAAGGAAGTTTGTGACGCGATTCTCAAGTACTGGCGCAAGGAGATGGCGGCGGAGACTAGGAACCAGTTGATTAAGGCCGAAATTCTCAAGGAGAGTGAATGCGAGTTGTGGGACAAGCAAATCGACGCCCAATTCCAGGCGACCTGGGCCGTCGCGCCGATCGTTGGGGAAGGTTTCAAGGCCGAACGGGAGGCGAGCGTTCAAGTTCAACGCCTGCTAGGCGCGGCCAAGCTGGCGAATCGCTTCGAATCGTATTTGGGCGATTCCCGGCTCAAGTGTTCGCTCAGTGGTCAATGGGAGGCGCTGGGCGAGCCGGGCGACGGTCCCCAACGGCTCTGGGGGCATCCCGGTCGTCGGGAACGCGGCGAGTTGGCTCATCGGATGCATAGGCTCAAATTCGCAAATCGGGAACTTTACTGGAACCTTCTCTCCCGGTTGGAGTTCGATGGCCGCGAAAAACTCTGTTCGAGCTTTGTGGTCAAACGTCTCGCTCCGGTCCTGGTGCTGACCAGAGGCGAAGAGGGGTTTCCAAATCCCAAAGACGATCTCAAATCACCGTTGCGGTTCCCCTCCACCCTCTCGGTGGCCTGGGTCGAACAGAAACAGCGACTGGCCCGTTGGGTGGTGCAGTTTCCTGGTGAGCTGAAAGAACCGTTGCAAAACGTCCTTGACGCGATCGAAGCCTACTGTGACGCGAGCGACGCCCCCCAGGGCCGTCATTGGTTGCCATGTCACGACGAGATTCTGAAGGAAGTCAAGGAGAACTCCCCAGACCTTCACCCGACTATCGAGAAGCTTCTTCGGATCGAAGGCACCTTTCTTAACGACCCCGCGGGTCAGGATCGGGACGACACCCGGCTGGACCAAATGGGTCTGCAATTGAATCGGCAAGACAATCCCGAACTGAAAGACAAGCTCAAAGGTTTGAAAAACTCGTTTCACGAACTCAAATGTGCGTTGGACAAAGTTCAGAACCGAGCCAACCCGGAACTCGCCATTGGCGAGGTTCGCCTGGGCCGCACGCCGCCGCTGGCTCTGATCCGAGCCGACGCCGACCGTTTGGGTGAACTCCAGGACAAACTGGTTAAAGAGGGCGGCTTCGAACGGGTGCGGTTGCTGAGCAAGTTCCTCGCCACCAAGGTCATGCCCAAAGCGTGCGACGCGGTGGAACGGGACTGCATGGGCAAAATCATCTTCGCCGGTGGCGACGAACTGGTGGCGATGGTTCCAGCGCGTCTCGCACTCAAAGCGGTGGAGGCGATCGCTTCAGCTTATGAGATGTCATTTGGCAACGGTGAGTTCCAAGACCTGAAATCCCACTGCATCACTGCCAGCATCGCCGTGAGCGTGATCGATCCGACCGGCCCCCTACGCGCGGCGATCGAGCATGTGAGCGAACTGCTCGACGGCCCAACCAAGAACCACGCTCGACCCGACCCCTCAGACTCCACGAAGATCAAAACCCGTCATGCTCTGGGTTTGACGATCATCCCCGGCTCGGGCAACGTTCGTCAAGGGGTGATCGGGTTGACGATCCCCTGCCCCGAACAACCCAAGATCAAGCCAGATTGCAAACAGCATACGGAGCAAACCAAACAAATCGAAGCCACCTGGCGCGTCGTGGCCGACGTTCTGGAACCGCTGGCCGACGCCTTGAGTCTGCCCGAAGGCTGCGGCATCGAGATTTCCCCCAAGATCTATCGTCAATGGGTCGCGGAGTTCGATGAACTCCAACGCGAAGCCAATCTGGAAACGGAAGCCAACGATCGTTGCGCCTCCCTGCCCGAGAACCTGCTGCCCAAAGGGGATGACCCCGGCGTGGCACTAGGTGAGTTTGCACGAATGGCGGAGCGTCATATTCAAATCAACGCAATTGAAATTAAGAATCTGATTAAGTTTCAAGTGGTCACAAAATGGCTTGAACATCTCAGTGTCACCCTGCCGAACGGTTCGGACCTCGATTCTTTTAAGAACAACCTGATTGGGGCGTTGACCTGGCGTCTCCGCGCGTTGCTGGAGGCGGGGTCGGTGGTGAAGAAAAATGGCGAGTCGCAGCCCAGTCGGTGGGCCGAGTGGGAGCAGACACGGGGGTTGTTGCTCAGTATAGTGTCGTTGGCCACACGGGAGAGTCGGTGAGCATGAGTGCGTCTTCCACTTCGTCACAAACAACGGCGTCTCTGGTGACCCTCAAGGCGCACGATGTTTGGTTTTTCCGCAACTCCAAGCCGTTTGGTTCGGGCGCGGCGACCTCGGCGTTGGCCGAGACCACCAAGTTGCCGATGCCCTCGGTCGTCTTCGGCGCGGCTCGCACCGCGCTGGGCGAAACTCTAGAAGGCGACTGGAGCCACTACTACGACGGCAGTCTCGCCGGGGCGGTCAAGCGGCAACGTCTAGGGCCACCCGAGATCGATCCTTCAGACGGTTCCGCCTGGCCCGCCTCAGCGGTTCGGTTGAGCGGTGTGTTGCCAGCGCGTTGGTTCGGGGATTGGACGAGAGCGGAACCACTCTTTCCCGTACCTATGTTCGTCACCGTGCGCAAAGCGGCGACGTTTGAGACCTCCAGCGACGCCTCCGACAACGTTCGTCTCGCACAACCATCAGACCACGATGTGATAGGATTCGTTGGCGACGACCAAGGGTTGAGGCCGGTGCTCACCCCAATCACATCCAGGGACACCCTAGAATCTCCTTTTGTCGGCAAACCAGCGACCGGCTGGTTGCAACGAGATGATTTTGTGGCTCTGGCGTGTGGCCAGTCGCCTCATGGCGACTTGACCGAACGTCTCATTGATGAGTCCGAGTTTGCAGAGACAGAAACCCGTGTGGGAATTGCCCGTGACAACCACCGCCGGACGGTTCAGCAAGGCTTGTTGTATCAAATCCAGGTCGATCGTTGGCGAACGCTGTCCCAAAGCGACAACGCGCCTGGCTACGGTTTGATGGCGCGGGTTGAGAACGCCGACGCCGACGAACTGGCGACCTCTTCAGCGTGGCGGCTGGGCGGCGAATCGCGCTGGGCCTGGGCTGCAGTCGCTCGGGACGACTCGGAACAACCCTGGCTAAACGCCAAGGAACGCAGCCTGATTCTCGACGCGATCCGCGCCCATCGCCGTTGGTGGATGACTCTGGCCTCGCCTGCGGTCTTCGATTACGGTTGGCGTCCTTCCTGGATACAGATACGTCCCGGCGAGAACCGATCCTCACTGGAGGCGATCTGGCCCAACGACGCCGACGGTACGCCATTGGGACAATTGGTTGGCCTTTTGCTCAAGGCTCCTCAGACCCAAAGCGGTTGGGATATCGCCCACAAGCGTCCTAAGCGAATTTGCCGCATGGCCCCCATCGGCGCGGTTTGGTTCTTCGAGTTCAACGACGCCATGAGCGATCAGGTGGTCGAGTCGGCCTTGACCGTGCTCGACCGCCATCTTCAAGGCCGCTGCATCGCCGACCGCCAGGCTCACGCAGGCTACGGTCTGGCGTTTGTAGGAGCCTGGTCCGGCTCATCGGCTCGATCGACCAATTGACGTAAGGTCGCGTCACGTCGCCCTTCCCTGGCGCATGGTCAACTTGACGGCGTTCTGCTTCGGTTTCCTCTCGCATCGTGTTGCCGACTTCCCCACCCCAATTTCATCGGAAGCCTCGCCATGTTCGAAAAAATCTCCCCTCGTTCGTCGAAAGCCGCCGCGCTGTTGATTCTCCACGCCCACTCGGGTATCCATGCCGGAACAGGTCAGGAACTTGGGACCGTCGATTTGCCAATTCAGCGCGAACGAGTCACCAACTTCCCGGTCATCCGAGGCTCCTCGCTCAAGGGAGCTTTGCGGCAGGCGCTGTTCGATCGGGGTATGGACTCCAACACAATCACAACTATTTTCGGTCCCGAGTCCAACAACGCCTCCGACCACGCCGGGGCTATCGTGGTGGGCGACGCGCGTCTGGTGCTGTTTCCGATGCGCAGTCTCAGAGGCACCTTCGCCTGGACCACCTGTCCCCTGGCGTTAAGCCGTCTTCAGCGCGACCTCAAGGACGCTGGACTGCCAGGCGAGATTCCTTCGCCTCCCAAGTTCACCAACGATCAGATTTTGGTGGCCAACGGCGAGAACGAACTCGCGTTTGAAACGAATCGAGCCGGAACATCCACCCCCGGCATGGCTCAACCCAAGACGGAAATGGTGGTTCTCGAGGAATATGGCTTCAAAGTGGCAATTCAACCTAAATACATGCTCGAAGAGCTCCCGTCCAAGCTCGCCAAGGGATTGGGTGACGTGATCGCGCTGGACGAACTCAAGAAGCGGCTCGCCGTGTTGAAGGATGATCTGTTCACCAATTTTGTCAGCTTTTGCACCGAGGTGGTGACGCGGGTGCATCTCGACGACATGACCAAGACGGTCAAGAAGGGTCAACTCTGGACCGAGGAGTTGCTACCTGCGGAAACCGTGCTGGCGGCAGTGGTGATGTGTTCCGGTTCACGCCGTTTGGAGAACAACCCCAGCGGTGTCGAGCTGCTCAGACAACTCAAGCAAACCTTGGGCTCCGTTCTGCAAATCGGCGGCAAGGAAACCGTGGGTTACGGCCTTTGTCGGGTGGCCTGGGTAGGCCTGGATGGATGATCGGAGGCGCGGCGACTTAAGTTTAGTCAAGACATTCGGATTTTTTCAAAACTGACAACTCCGTGGGAGTTTCAACGATATGGCTATCATGTACGACAAGGATCGCGCTGCCGACGCCTGGAAACGGGTGCGGGAGATCGCTAGCAAAGACGAGGAGTTGCAGAAGCGCTACCGCAGCCAGGTCCGCTCCGGCCCGGCGATGATCCAGCGCAGTGGTCTGGGCCAATTTCTGGCGTTCCTAGCCTCCAAGGGGTTTGAGAATGGCGATCAGGAAGTCAAGGGCAAGGAGGGAGCGAACGCACAGCTTTATCGGCATCTCACCTGCTGGGTGGCCAAGGCGTTGGGACACGACCCCGACAACAGACTTAGACCCGAGAACATCGCGCCGGGACGCAGCCAAAACGGGCAATTCGACCTGCTGGCGTTTCTACTGAATTCCAGCACGACGCTCGAACAGACGATGCACGCCACGACCGAAGCGCTGGCCTGGATGCGCTGGGCGCGACGGTTCGCCGATTCGCAACTCACGATGCCCGAAGCCAACGACGACTGACTGTTTTACCCCTTGCGGCGTCGCTCGACGCCCTGACCAGGAGTAGTTCTTGATGAGCGCCTTCGTTCCGATCAATGGACAAATGGCTGAGGAACTTGATGTCGGCGAATCGAGGAAAGCCGATCGCCAAGCTCACCAAGTATTCGAGAAACTTGTAGGCTCACCCGCTCTCCAAGGCGAGTCGCGTCCGCACATCGGGTTGGTCGTCGATCGGTATTTGCCCATCAACGCCGATCCCGCTGTTGGAAGAGGTGGAGGAAGCTGGAAGGTCTCCGCCTACAAGTCGGAGGACAAAGCGCCGATCTTGCGGTCGCTGGTGGAATGCGCTAATCGTTCTTGGGAGCGTAACGACGCCCCCTGGCGACGTTGGGGCCGGAACTTCGAGCAGTTGGCGACCGAGGGGAACGGGGTCGGGTTCACCGTCAAACCGTCCTGGCGATGGATCATCGGGCTGGGCAACCAAACGGTGCTGGAAACGGGGATCACGCTTCATCATACTTACGGTGTTCCCTACCTTCCCGGCTCGGCGCTCAAGGGGCTGACTCAGGCGCTGGTCGAGCGCGAGGAGGAACTGCCCGAACTCGCTCGCCGGATTGACGAACTGGGTGACACGCTCAAAAATGCGTATCCCGAGGAGCATTGGCGGTCGATGGGGAACACCCCGCGCGAGCGGATCGTCAACCTGATGTTCGGACACAAGACCGAGGCCCGCGACCAGTCCACCAACGAGACGGCTCAGGCCGCCGGCGAGGTCGTCTTTCTGGGCGGCGTGCCGGTCGAGAGTCGGGATCGGAAGGATGTACCCCGGTTGGTCGTCGATGTGATGACTCCCCACTTCATCAACTATTACCGTGACCCCGACCATGCGGCTCCGCTGGAGTGCGACAACCCCATCCCGGTCCCGTTTCTGGCGGTCGCAGGCGGACGCTATCGGGTCGCCTTGCGGCCCCGTCGCGGCCGCACCCCGCACGAGCTTGTTCAACTCGCGGCCGATCTCTGCAAAGACGCGCTAGACACCCTGGGCGTCGGCGGCAAGACTGCCAAGGGATACGGTTATTTCCTAGAACGTTGATCCGTTTCGTTCACGTCGCTTCGATTGAATCCCCGCGCGCGAGGATGTTCCCATGAGTCGCTGGCTCAAGCTCAAGGTCGAGTTGGTCACCCCCTGCTTTCTGGCCGGTTCGCAAGGCAGTGACACCACGGACAAGGAGTTGATGCAGGAAGGGCTGCGGGTTCCCAGCCTCATTGGTTCCTGGCGATCCTGGCTGCGTGCCGATCTCGGCGCGCGGATGCCACCAAACGCGATGCGTCGTCGTGAGGATTTGCTCTTCGGCAGTCAGCATGGACGCGACCTTTTCCGTCATCAAGAAGGCCCAGGGATTCAGGCACGCTTGCGGGTGCGAACATCTAACACATTGAACCGAAATCAGGTCGTGTCGCAGGGCCAGGAGGCTGGATTCGGCATTCCCTACGACCACTTTCGAGCCGAAGGGGGAAGTGCGGTGGATTCCCTCGGCTATCTTCTGGGGCAAGGTTTGTACAATTTCAGAGATGGAACGACCCGGCCCGCGATCAAAGCCGGAACATCGTTCGATGTCGATGTGACGATTGGTCGCACACGTGGCAATGTGGACAACGTGACCGAAGCTCAACTCTGGGCCGACCTGCGCCGGACGTTGTGGCTCTGGTCCAACTTCGGCGGAGTCGGTTCGCGGTCGAGGCGCGGTTGGGGCAGCGTTCAGATCATGGGGATCGAAAACGTCGAAGCGATTGCCGACGCCGCCGAACGCCAAGCCTGGCAAGAGTGGTTCCCCTCCTTCGAGACCACCACCTGGAACGAGCAAGCGCGTTCGGGGTTGCTCAATCGTCTGGCCGAGATGGCGAGGGTTTCCAAGGAGAACATCACGCAGTCGATTCTCTATTCCGGTCCCGAAACCGATTTGGACAATCCTCAGAGTTGCGACACTCCTCAAGGGGAAACTGCGTTCGCCCATCTCCGGTCTTTCGTGGCGGTCGTCCCGATTCGGACCGCGCACAATGAAACCTGGGCCGAAGCGTTGGCCGATCTCGCTAATGAAATGCTGGCGGTTCGCAGCAACATCGACCATAAGTCCGAAAAAGTTCGCTCCCTGCCACGCTTGCAGGATCACGATACTGTTTACCAGTACACATGCGGCTACACTCTCGATGTGGCTCCCTATCGAGCTGCGTTTGGATTGCCTCATCCCTATTACTTCGCAAGATCAGAAGCCAAAGCCTTGTTCAACACGAGAACGGGGCGTCGCGCCTCGCCGGTGTTGCTTCATGTGGCCAAGGTTCCGGGCGATACGGCCAATCGGCCTCGGTATGTGGGCCGCGCGATCTGGTTCAAGGCGCGGCTGGTCTCTGGAGATCGTCAAGAGATCATTGAGGAAAGAGACAGGAATCGCGTCATTCCGTTTCGGAATGACAAGTGGGCTGTGGTTCGGATGTTCCTCAAAGGAATGTCCCGGGTCAATGCCGGAATGGCTTCCGGCTCGAAACCACCTTTGGTGCCTGAGCCGATCGTCAGAGCTCCAGAGAAACCGGCGGCCATTCTTCCCTTCACGCTTCGTCCCGGTGACCGCTACGAAGCGACGTTGGTTCGACTGGAGAATGGTGAATGGGGAGCGTTAATCAGGTCGAATCCCCAACCCGTCCCGCTCGTGTCCAAAGAGCCAATCACCTTAGACGAGGGGCAACGAATCGAGGTCGAATATCCCAGGGATGCCAAGGAATACAAAGTTCGGTTCAAGAAGCCGTTACGCTCTTGACCGAAGTGGTGCTCGCCATCCTCACCGCTCCATCTCGACCACGACCTTGCCCAGGTGCGTGCCGGAGGCCAGCAGGTCATAGGCGTCGGCAAGCCGGGAGGCGGGCAGGATTGCCGAGGGTTCGATTACTGGAACGAGGCGATGGGTGTGCAAAAAGGCGTTCATCGCCTCGAAGTCGGCGGTGGAGCCGACGTAGACGCCGTGCAGGGTGGCGTTGCGCATCGCCAACACAAACGGGTTGCCGGTTGGTTCCAGACCAGCGAGGACGCCAATCAACGCGATGTGACCGTTGTAAGCGGTCGCTTTGTAGCTTCGGGCCAGGGTACCTGGTCCACCAAGCTCGATGATCCGATCGGCCCCTCGGCCATTGGTCAGGTCACGGACGGCGCGTTCCCATTCGGGTTGGGTGGTGGTGTCGATGAGGTGGAGACGATCGGTCGCGCCTCCCCAGCTTTGCCAGAGGTCGCGGACCTTCTCCAGCTTGGCGGCCGAGCGACTGGTCAGAATCGCCCGAGCGCCCACGGCGCGGGTCATTGCCAGGGCGAACAAAGAGACGCCGCCGGTACCCATCGTCAACACGGTGTCGGCTTGGGTGGGAGCCGGTCCGCGTTGGAACAGACCATTCCAAGCGGTCACGCCAGCGCAGGGGAGGCAGGCGGCCTGGTTAAAGTCGAGATGTTCAGGGATGGTCACCCAAGCCGATTCGGGTAAGACGACGTGTTCGGCCATCATACCATCCCGCGCGCCTCCCAGGGCGGAATCGGCCGCCTCTTGGGAGAAGGGGCCACCCGGCCAGTTGGCGAAGAAGTTGGCCGCGACCCGGTCGCCGGGACGGAACCGGGTCACCTCCGCGCCGACCTCGACCACCTCGCCGGCCCCGTCGGAAAGGGGAACGAGGCCGTCGGGGTCGCCTCCATAGGTCCCCTTGCGTACCAGGAGATCCCGATAGTTGAGGGAGCAGGCCCGGATCGTGGTTCGCACGTCGCGGGGACCGACCTTGGGCGTTGGTTCGTCGGTGGCGACCGGGTCGAACGGGAACCGCGACACCGACGAGGCGGGGCGAAGGCGGTGGACCAACATGAGTTGAGGCCCTTTTTCCAGGAGAGACGACCGGGGAACGGGCGCGCCATTCCCCAGGTTATCAAATCTGTGAGGGCCGAGCAGTAGGGCGAGGCGGCGATTCGAGAGGAAGCCGGGCCTGGTTGGAGAGTCGGCTCCGGCCGGGTGGCGTCTCGAGGACTGTGAGTGACGGCTTGGGGTCGGATTCCCTCTCACTCCTCACATTTTTGCTTTTTCCGCCCTCACGGCTTTGGCCTCAACGCTCGTCGGTGGCGGGTGGTTGGTTCTGGGGCGGGATGGCGGCTGCGGCGGCTCGAAACTCTTTGACGAGGGTCGTTTTGGTGGTCGAATCGAGGTCAGACGATTCGATACGGGCGATCACGGCGTTCAACGCCTGGTCGCGCGGGGTGCCTTCCACCCGGTTGAGCTTGGGTGCGAGTTCCTTGGCGAGTCCTTCCAGGTTGTTAGCGGGAGTGCGTTGTCCTTTGATGCGGAGTTCTTCGCCCAGGTCGCGGCCTTCTTCGGAGAGCGAGGGATCGTCGGGGTTGAGTTCGGCGACCTTGCGTTGGAACTGAACCGACTTGGCGCGGGCGATCAATTCATCGGCCAAGGTGTCGGGGGTGATGCGGGCCAGGTTTTGGCGGTACGCCGCGCCGTCGTCGTCGCCGCCGCATCCGGCAGGCAGGATCAAAAGGCCCAAGCAGAGCAGAGTCGAAGAGGCCAGGCCGACTGTCAAGCGGGTGAACGCGCGCAAATTGGATGGGGTCGAGTTCATACGAAACTCACTTCGGAAAGGGACCCAATGAGGTTCGGTTCGGGACACGATAGGATGGCCGAGGAGTCGCGGTGTCAATGTCAAAGCGTGCGACGACTCGGTGCCAAAAGACGCCCTAGGGTGTTTGCAAGGGCGGCTAACGACTTAAGCCGCGCCGGGAGCCGCGAGTGAAGCCAAGCGAGCGACCCCGGCGTGGCCATAAGTTACGATGACCAGGCAGCGGAGCGTGTCACGTCAAGAGATTAGAGGGCGTCGGAGGAGATGATCTCGCTGCCCGAGGTGGTGCCGAGATACCACCAGACTTCCAGGTTGATGGTGTTCTTGATGAACCGCACGGAGCCGTCCACCATAGCGACGTTGACCCCGCCTGGATGTTCGGAGGTGGGGTTGATGAACTGATCCGACTCCATGCAACGGAAGGTGTTGGTGAAGTAGCAGGCGACGGTCGGCGAGTTAGGCGGTAGAACGTGGGTGTGGACGTGACGCTGCCAAGCGTCGGAGAAGGCCCAAAAGTCGCCCTTCTCTTCGCTCCAGGCGGGCCAGTTGACCGACAGGGTCCGGTCCAGACCGGCGCGGACGGCCACCAGAGCGGGCAGATCGAGCGCCTCCAGGGCCATGTTTTCGGCGATGTTGCGTCGGGGATCGCGATGGTTGCCCGAGCCGTCGTTCTTGAGCGATTCGGAGTAGGCCACGGTGTTGGAGGTGCCGTCAGTGATCGAGGCGATGGTCACCATGAACGTGTTGGGGGTGGCGTAAGCCAAGTTGCGGCAGGGGCCCTGGGTGGAACTCATCCGCGACATCGAGATCGAACCCATGTATTTGCCCGGCGAGGCCCCGCGGGGCGACTCGTTGGGCAGCAACACGTTGCGGGGCCGCCCGCCGTTGGCCGTGTAGTTGAAGTTGGCCATGCCCCAGTTAGCGTAGCGGTTCACCACCCCGTCGGACGGACACAGGAACGATTGAACCACCGTGCGGTGAACCGTGTGGTTGATCCCCGTGGGAATCGCGTTGAAGCCATCGGAAACGTTGTAGTTCAGCGCGTTGAACAGCGCTTGCTGCTCCATGAACGGCAGAATCGAGCAGTACCAGCTGCGGTTGCCCGAGAACCCTCCGGGGCTGCCCCACTCGTTGGTCCGCCGCACGTTGTGGAACGGCATCGTGCCGTTGGCCGATTCGTAGTTCATCCCCGCCAGCGCGATCTGCTTGAGGTTGTTGACGCACTGCGCTCGCCGGGCCGCCTCACGCGCGGCCTGCACCGCCGGCAGCAGCAGCGCAATCAGTACCGCGATGATGGCGATGACCACCAGAAGCTCGATCAGAGTGAAGCCCGCGCGACGACGCATCATCATCGGGAACGGGAACCGACTTTGAGTCCACGATCGCATGGAAACGCTTTCCTTCATAGACATGGGTGCCGAGAATGAAAAAGGAAACGGGGCTCGACTCAATGGAATGTCGAGCGTCATCAGTTTATCAGGTCCAACGTCTCTTTTTCCGATGCTGACAGCAATTTTTTGATGAATCTTTTTTGAAGATCGAGTGGATTGAGTTGGGTTGATCTCTCGTTCCGGTGCATTCCAATACGGGAAAGGGGCGGGAGGAACGCTCACAAGTAATCGGGATTTCCTCCGAAACGCCGGTTAGCTGTCCGGTTGGTTTGCCTTCGTGGAGTGGATCATGCCGGGCGGGAATCTGTCGGGTGGTTGGGGAGGCGAGGCGATCTTCCAATCAGTGAGCTGGATTTGCGCAAGGCTTGTGGCAAGTCGATCACGTTGCCGGGTCGAATGGAGGACTCGAATGGCTCGAACGCTCCAGAGGGAGATCAGGCCCGACGGTCGCTCCGCACCCAAGCCAGCGTTACGGTGCCGAGGGTCATTAGGGCAGCGGCCAGGCCGAAGGCGAGGAGGGGCGAAACGACGGTCCAGAGGGTGCCGACTAAGGCGCTGGAGAGGAATTTGGCGACGCCGTTGACCGTGCCCAGCGTCCCCAGGCCGGTGCCGAGCCGATCCGCGGCGACCAGTTCGGTCGTCACCGCCGACTCCAAGGTGTCTTGAGCGGCGACATACAACCCGGCGGCGAGGAAGATGGTGCCCCAAACGGCCACCTGGTCGAGGTGGAAGAGGAACGCTAGAGCCGTCAGCGCGGCCGTCAGCGCGCCCAGCGCGTAGCCGACCACCAGCACGGGCAACGAGCCATGACGATCCGCCAACACGCCGATGGGATAGGAGGCCAGCGCCTGCGTGACGTTGCGCCCAACGTAAAGCAAGCCGGCGACCTGAGCCGCCTGGACCGTCCCCATCGAGGGCGTCAGCGAGACGGTCGCGGCGAGGATCAGCAAACCGTGCGAGAAATCGCCCACGCCGAACACGCCGACCGCCCCAACGTACCTTTTGAACGAAGCGGGCAGGCCGCCGATTGTGGTGAAGAAGCTTAACGCCGGGTTGGGCGAGGATTCCGGGTCGTGGACCAACGCGAGGAAGGTGAGGACGGCCAGAACGCCGGGAACAACGCTCAACCAAAGCACCAACCGGAACGGATCGGCCGGGTTGGACCCCGACGCCTCGCCCGCCCAGGCCAAAAGAGCCACCCCAAGCAGAGGCCCGACCACCGCCCCCAGGGTGTCCATCGCGCGATGGAATCCCAACGCCCGCCCTCGTGTTCGCGGGGTGATCGCCTGGACCACAATGGCGTCGCGCAACGGACCCCGCAACCCCTTCCCAAACCAGGAAACCACTCGTCCCGCCAGAACGAGCGGCCAGCCCAACGCCATAGCGATCAACGCCTGACCCAACGGCGTGAAGGCGTAACCCAGCAGCACCAGCGCCTTGCGGTGGCCGAACTTGTCGGAGAGGTAGCCCGAGACCATCTTGGTGAAGCTGGCCACCGCGTCGGCGACGCCTTCGACGATGCCTAACACCGCCGCGGGAAGGCCAAGGACCGCGAGGAAGCCCGGCAGGATCACCGTCGTTGTTTCGTAACAGAGGTCGCCCAGTGCGCTGGTCAAACCCGCGCCGACCACGGTGCGATTCAACCAAGAGCGATCCTGTTCATCCCGCGCGTCGGTGGCGTCGTGGTCGTTCATCGGCGTCGGCATCAACCACCCTTCCCTCCCCGGCGTCGCGTCACGTCAGCCGAATGAGACCCTCAACGAGCGGCCCGTCATTGTAGCGGATTGGAGCGCGACGCTTCCCTTGCCCTCCCTGCTCACCATGCCGTTTGATTGGCCCGTTTGCCCAACCCCGATGGGGTCGTCCCCAAGCCCTGGGCTTGGCCCTGGGAGACAACTCCGCCAAATCTCATCAAACCATCCCGGTTCCTGGCGTGGGTTCCCTGACCCCAAGGGGTCGAGGAATCATGGTAAGAGAAAATGAACCGGCATCGTGAAAAGGGGAGGTCACACGCTGGTCGGTTTCCCAGGGCATTTAACGACCCCTTTATCAATCGAGAGGTAAGGACCCCGCAATCGGTTGGAAACGAGTCACGCCCCCAACATCGGACTTCAGTTGGAATGACCCGGGTGATGGTTGGGAGAACCTGGTCGAGCAAGTCCTCGTTGGATTAAGAGTCCGCCAGACCGACCGTTGACAAGATGGGCGTCGAGAACGAGACGTTGTTGACAGCCTGTTGGATGTTTAAGGATGAATCAGATTCCTCACAATAAGGAACGAATGATGAGTTTCGATGAAACAAACGCCTCCCTGACTTCAGACAGCCATCCCAGCGCCTCGGTTTCCGATGGGCGGATGCGGAGCCGTTTCGGCAAATGGGTCGTCGGGTTGGTCATGGTGCTGGCTTTGGTTGGTCTGCTCGGGTTGGTGATCAACTTTGGCGCGAGGCTGCCGATTTCCGTGATCGAGGCGCGAGAGATCACCGAGTCCCAGCCGCCGGTCGAGTCGGATCAATGGACGTTGGCTGACGGCCGCTTCCTCCGATCACCTCCCACCCCCCACCCCACCTCTTCTACATGGTTTGAGCATGGAGAGGCTGAACGACCACGGTGATCTGTCCACCCCAGGGGGCTTCGGGGTCGGGCCACTGGCGGGGGTCGGTAACCAGTTCCAGGACGTTGCGGGGTCGCCAGGGACCTTCGAGGATGGGGCGGTCGCGGGAGTCGGTGGTCGGTTCGACGATTCGACCATTGAGGCGAACTTCCAGCAGGCCGGGGGTTGACTCCAAACGCACGATCACCCGTTGATGTTCGGGTTCGTGGGGTGGCGCGCCGAAGCGACGCCGCATCCGCAGTGGCTTGACCCGCTTTTGGGGTTCCAGGTCGGTCCAACGCAACGGCAGCGCGAAGCGTTCGGCGGGGCGGGGCGAATTGGTTTCGTCCAGCGCCTCGACCCACTCCCAGGCGCTCCGGAGACGAATGACGTGTTCTTCGACCATGGCGCGTGCGGTCCCATCCTTGGAGTCGGAATCCAGACGAGTCGAAAAGCGTTTGAATCAAGAAGAGGAGGTCGTCAACCGGGTTGCGGGGACGAATCGAACTTCCACGCCTTAGTGGGGAGCCGCATTCCGTCCCTTCGGCGCGGGAAGGGTTTCGGACACCCTTGGTTTACGCTGACCTCGAACGGTATGATAGCAAGTCCGCCGATTTTGCCCACCCCAGCTTGCCGCGTGGCGAGTCGATGTCTCGCTTGATCGCGGCCATCCACGCTTTGCTCCTTGGCCCTCGTTTCTGGATGGTTTGATCTTCCTTTCTTCGCCGTGCTTCCGGCCGGAGAGCTGCGCCGATGCGTCATGTGATGGTTCAAACGCTCGATTTGCGTGGTGGTTGTGGTTGGCGTTGGTGGGAGATGGGATCGTCTCCCCGGCGTCTTTCATGGTGGGTGATTTCCACGGTGCTGATGGTTGGAGTGGGGGCGGGGGTGACGTTGCCGGTTGGTGCTCACGATCAACCCGCGCCGGAACCAACCAAGACACGCGACGAAGCGACCCCCGAGCAAAAAGCCGAGGAGGCCCTGCGGGCCGGTCACTCGATCCACGGCGAGGTCTTCAACGCCGGCCCGCGCCGGGCGGCCCGACTCATGGAG
>Ga0209017_10000473_pt1 | contig 39646 bp, 33 predicted proteins | sample YNPBryunderm2012_FD_185812 | JGI IMG/M metagenome (GOLD analysis project Ga0209017, IMG submission 185812) | Anoxygenic and chlorotrophic microbial mat microbial communities from Yellowstone National Park, USA - YNP Bryant MS undermat 2012... ...
TCGCCACTGCTGATGGAACTGTGGCATCTTGGCCAACCGGTGGCGGCTCGCTGACCGACTGTTGCACCGTCGCCGCCGATTCTGACGCAATCACTTCCGTACTCATATCGTCCAGTACCATTCGTTCAGGACCATTCGTTCAGCACTATTAGTTCAGCACCATCAATCCAGCGTTATTCGTCCAGAACCATCAAATAGACAAACATTCAGACGATATATTCAGACGATATCCACTCGCAAGATCAATTATCTTATCAACCGCAGACATTGGCTCTGATCATCGCAAACTATCCGTTGCAGAGCCTTGCAAACGAGGACATAAGTTTTGACGCGATAATCACCCCAATCAATTATCACTAGAACACAATCCTTCACATGCAAATGGTTTTTACCTCAAAATTTTCCTGGATTCTCTTTTCTAATTGGTGCTGGGATGGTTGAGTGGTTTTGAGCGAAACTGCAATAACCGACTTAAGAGGCGTGAGCCGGTACTGGACGGCAAGCTTTCCGGTGCCGGGTGTTCCACTCGGAGGCTGGATGCTTTCAGGCTGTTACTGATCGCCACAAGATCAGCAATCAAGTCGGCATAAGACAAATATCGATCATTCGGATTTTTTGCCATCATGCGTCGGATGGTTGCGGCGAACAGGCTGGGAATCCCCGGCCGGATCTGGCTGACATCCGGGATCGGTGCATCGGCATGCTGGATCATCAGTTCCATGGCATTGCTCCCGGTGAAAGGGAGTTGTCCGGTCACTGCCTCGAAAAAGGTCACGCCGAGGGAATAAATGTCCGAGCGAAAGTCGCCGCTGCCTTGCCCGCGGAATCGCTCGGGGGCCATGTAAGCGGCGGTCCCACCGTTCCCCGCCTTATCCACTGTTCGTGCCCCGGTTTCTTGACTCAACCGTTCTCGACTGGTCACGGCCAAGCCAAGATCGGCCACCTTGGCGATTCCCTCTTTATTCAGCAGCACATTGGCTGGTTTCACATCCCTATGAATAATGCCCACGCGACAGGCCGCCTCCAGGCCCTGCGCGGTCTGACTGATCACTTCCAACGCCCGATCAGGTCGGAGCCCGCCGGACTGGGCGATCAAATCGGCGAGACTCAGTCCTTCGACCAATTCCATCACCAGGTGCGGCGTTGCACATTCCTCGTCAAAATCGTAAACCCGCACCAGATTGGGATGATTCAATTGAGCCAGCAGCCGCGCTTCTGCTCGCAAGGCTTCGCGGGCGGACGGTTCGTCACTGGCATGAAGCAATTTCACGGCGACGCGTATGCCCAAGCCGCTGTGAATCGCTTCATAGACGGCACCGCCACCACCCTGACCCAGCTCCCGGGTCAGAACACATCGGCCAATCCGGGTGCCGAGCCCGATGCCGGAATCCGCGCGACGGCCGATCCCGGAATCCGAGCGACTCAGCGAAATCACCGGAATTTCCGGTTGTGGCGAAGTTCGGCGGAGATTTTCGTTCTTAAGCTGTTCCGTGGCGGATTCAGCAATCGGGGTCGTCGGGACGCTCGGATGGCTGATGGTGGCTGGCCGCGGCGGCGTCGATTTCGTTACGGGTGTCGATTTCCTCGAGGGAGGTTGACTCGAGTTCCTGGGATTGATGGAAACTGTTGGAGCCGATCGACTCGAAGAAACCCAGTTCGGGTGTAACAGGCTAACGCCGTCAATCTGGATATAACCTTTTTGCATTAAACGAATGGTCTTAGGTGCCGCTTCCGTAAAAACCTGTTCACGAACCAGGAATTCAGCCAAATCGCTGCCGGCCGAATCTTGCTCCCAGCGATTTCTCAAACCGGTAGCCTGATGGCGGTCGCCGAGGGCGTCTTGCAACAGCCTGAAAGTCAATTCATCGATCGGCGACATAGAAATAATCTATGGAGGCAAGAACATCGTACTATCACCCAGGGCGAACCTGAACGAATCATAGATGATGACTATGCCTATGCAACCGGGAAAATCATGAATTTTTCAAAAGTCCAATTCGCTGCAACCCAGCTCGAAACCTGGGTTTAAGCGAGAGAATAAATTCTTGCAGATATATTGTGAATGTTAGCATGCTTAGTATTTGCAACCGATCATTTTCGGCGTTGAAATAATCGGCCAATGATTCCCGAACCTTTCATTGTCTGGGGCTGTTGAGGATCCGGAGGAGTCCTGGATTCGGATGCAGCGGGATCGGTGACCGCTCCACCGTCCTTCGCCTGCAACGCTTGGATCAGCTCCGCATACGATGGAAAACGCTCGTCTGGATCTTTGGCCATCATCCGGACGATCACTGCGGAGGTCTGTTCATCAACAAGCGCGGGTGCTAATGTGTGCGGCGGGATGAGCGGTTCCATGGCATGCTTCATCAGCAATTCTTGCGGATGCCGAGCTGAAAACGGCAATCGCCCGGTGACGGCGTGATAAAATGTGGCACCAAGAGAATAGATGTCGGCCCGAAAATCGACTTCATGGGCTGAGCGGGCTTGTTCCGGAGCCATGTAGGCACAGGTACCGATCGGAATACCGCTGAATTCTTGAGCAGGACGCTTCGTCGTTGAGCGATTCAGAGCTAGGCCAAGATCCGCGAGCTTGACCATCCCGGATTTCGTCACCAGAAGATTGCCCGGCTTGATGTCACGGTGGACAATTCCCAGGTCCCAGGCCGCGGCCAGGCCATGAGTTGCCTGAATGATGATGTCTGTGGCTCGATCGGTTCGGACAAACCCGGTCTGTGCTATCAAATCGGCGAGACTCAGACCCTCGACGTATTCCATAATGACATAGGGAACGGGGGCATCGTCATAATCGAGCACGCGAATCACGTTTGGATGATTCAACCGGGCCAGCGTTCGGGCTTCCTGCCGTAATTGGCGACGCAGTGCGGCGTCCGGTAGTCGGCCATCTTGCAAAAGCACTTTGATCGCCACCGGAATCTGCAACGATTGGTGTAAGGCGGAATAGACCGCGCCATGCCCCCCTTTCCCCAGCAAACCGGTGATCAAGCACTTGCCTAGCACCGTCCCCGGCCCGATGCTGGTGACGTTATCGGCAGTGCTAGTTAGCTGAGGGGTAGTCTCGAATTCACGGTTTAGCACCGGTCGAGGCGATTTCGTTTGAGTTTTCGGTGTTTCTTTCTGATCAGAATCGGGGCGAGTCCAATCGACACGTTCCTTGGTAGGCGTCTCGGATTTAGCCAGACCGTCCATCGGCTTGAAGTTCACCCCGGCCGATTGTGGCAACGGCTGACCGTCGGCAATCCTTGAATTCCCATCGGGCAAGGCTTGGCGAATGGCTTCCGGCACCAACTGGTGAATTCGCTCGAAAGCCTTGGCCGTCAGGAGTAACGCCGCATCCGTGGGCTGAATATAGCCTTTCTCGATGAGATTCAGTGTTCGAATCGCATCCGGAGATAAGATGCCGTGGCGGGTCAACACTTCGACGACGGATTCCTGCGCACAGGCTTGAGACTCCGCCCAATGAACAAGTGCTTGGAAATCGACACCAGAAAGTTCCTTCGTGGAACCGAATAACTTGATCAAGGTGGGCGAATCGATCATGGCTAAAATCAATTTTGAAGAAGAATCAGGCAAAAACGAGGAATAATTATCGACTACAAAACATTTAACGAGAAGGCAGCGAATTCAACGAATAATCATGAAATTTCTATGAACGCGACGGTTTTTCGGGGTACAACGTAACTAAGATCAGTGATCTAATTTACTAATTCTTGCCAGGATTGAATTTTAAGTTCTCGCAGTGTCAATTTAATCGTAGTTCTGCTTCTCGTCGAAAGGCAAAAAAAAATCGGGATTTTCCGATGCATCGGGCAAATTCTTGTGTTCCGCTTTTGCTACTCCTCGTTTGGGCATCATTGATCCAAGTTTCTGCATCTCTTTTCCCATCGAAAGTGCGATGGAATGGTGTGATCGATGGTGGGCAATTCCCCAGATACTTTCGGGAAATCTTGGGAGAGTTCGCGTTGACGATACGCCAGTTCGCTGTCAGTGTGACAAAGTGGACTCCCCCCGCGTGAGGTGGCTTCAGGCGTATGAGCGGAATGGATGTTGAAGGTGCCTTGGATCCGTCTCGGTTGCCACCGGCCGCTTTGGCTCGGCTGATTGACTTGGCCGAGGACGCCATCATCACAGTTCGAACGGATGAGCGAATAGTGTTGTTTAATCGTGGTGCGTCCAAAGTGTTCGGGTATGAGCCGGCAGAAATTCTCGGTGAGCCGTTGAATCGGCTGATTCCCGAGCGATTTGCCGCGACCCATCGGGCTCATGTGGCGGAATTCGCGAAGTGCCCGGCGTCGGCACGGGTGATGGCCGAGCGTCGGCGGGTTTACGGCCGGCGAAAAGATGGTCAGGAATTCCCGGCCGAAGTGACGATCTCCAAGTTTCACGATGATGGCGAACTGTTTCTCAACGCCATCGTTCGGGATATTACCGAACGCGTCCGCTTCGAGGAAACCTTGCGGGCATTGAATCAGGAACTGGAGGCGCGGGTGCGGGCTCGGACTCGCGAACTGGAGGCGACCAATCGGCAATTAGCTCAAAAGAATGAGGAGAATGAAACGTTTGTCTTCAGTGTTTCGCACGACCTGCGCTCGCCACTGGTCAATCTCGAAGGATTTAGCCGGGAACTGGTGCTATCGTGCCAGGATTTAGAGCAACTGTTTCACGATCCAGCGATCCCCGAAGCGATTCGCAAGCGTGGCTTGCAGATTCTCCAGAGTGACATTCAAGAGTCGATCGGCTACATTCAAACGGGGGTGGATCGACTGACGGGAATTATCGATGCGTTGTTGCGGCTGTCCCGGCTGGGGCGGGTCAGCTACGATTTCCAGAAAGTTGATATGAGCGCCGTCGTCGGGAAAGTCGTGCAATCGCTGCGGGTGAGTGCCGAGCGGAGCGGTGCGAAGATTGTTTTGCGAGAGTTACCCCCAGCTTGGGCGGATCCCGTGGCGATCGAGCAGATTTTTGGCAACCTGTTGTCGAATGCGTTGCATTATCTGCAGCCGGGGCGGCCTGGGGAAATCGAGGTGGGCGTGGTCGAGACGGGGGCGGAACCGTCGAGCGGCATGCAGACTTACTTTGTCCGGGATAACGGCGTGGGGATTCCCGCGGCCTACGCCCCGCAAGTGTTTCAGGTGTTCCGCCGGCTCACTCCCGCGTTGGCCCCCGGGGAAGGCATGGGGCTTGTCACGGTTCGGCGAATTCTCGATCGGCTGGGTGGGAAAATCTGGTTTGAATCGGTCGAAGGCGTCGGCACGACCTTTTATGTGTCTCTTCCGGCTCAGTCAGCAAACGCGGGTTTCAACACATGAATAGTTCATCGATCCAGCCGATGGTGATTTTGCTTGCCGAGGATGACGATGGGCACGCGACCTTGATTCAGCGGAATTTGCATCGGGCTGGGGTGGTCAACCAAGTCGTTCGCGTGGTCAACGGTCAGCAAGCGTTGGATTACATTTTTAGCCGGGGTGAATTTGCGAATCGGCCGACGGATTTAAATTTGTTGCTGCTTCTGGATATCAATCTGCCGTTATTGGATGGCTTTGAGGTGTTGCGGCAGTTGAAAGAGAACCCGAAAACGAGCCAAATTCCGGTGATCCTTCTCACCACCACCGATGATCCCCGGGACGTCGCGCGAGGCTACGCGCTGGGTTGCAGCGTCTACATCACTAAGCCGCTCAAGTACGAGGCATTCGTCGAGGCAATTCGCCGACTGGGATTGTTCCTGGAAATCATTCAAGTTCCACCGGTCGGCATGGCTGTGAGCTAACCGGCTAAGACATCGGACAGGCTACTGCCCTGTTCGGCAGATCACTCCGCGGTATTGTGTCTGGAACAACCACTTCGACTCCGAGACCGACCAGCATGGCGAGTCAGGGACAGATTTTGATTGTGGAAGACGATCAGGCCGTCTCTCGCCTTCAAGAGAAACGGCTGACGCGTTCGGGGTATCAGGTGATCACCGCCCGGACCGCCGCCGATGCCCGGAGCCTTCTGAAACAAGGTGGCATTGATTTGTTGATTCTGGATTATCGCTTGCCGGATGCTGCTGACGGTTTGGAATTTTATCGCGAACTCCGACACTCCGGGATCGAGGTGCCGGCGATCTTAGTTACCGGTCAGGCCGACGACACAACAATTATCCGGGCGTTGCGGACAGGGGTGCGTGATTATGTGACAAAATCGCTGGAATATCTCGATTATCTGCCGGAAGCCGTGCAACGTGTGCTGGCTCAGGAACATGAAACCCGCGAGCGTCGACGTGCGGAACAGGCCTTGCGGGCCGCCAATGAGCAACTCGAGAAAGCGATGGCCGAGTTGAAAGCCACCAATCAGCGGCTGGAACAGGCCATGAACGAACTGCAATCGACCACTCAGCAACTCTGGCAGTCGGCCAAGTTGGCCAGTGTTGGCGAACTCGCGGCCAGCATCGCCCACGAATTGAACAATCCGCTTGGCATCATCAGCCTGCGTGTGGAATCGGTGTTACAGGTGGCCTCAGCGGATCACCCCTGTCGACCTGCCCTGGAAGTGATCGAAGCGGAAGTGGAGCGGATGGCCAAGCTGGTGAGTAACCTGCTGCATTTTTGCCGACCTAGCCGTGATGAAATTTCCACGGTGGATCTGCGTGCGGAAATTACCAAGACGGTGGAACTGGTGGGTCATCATCTTCGCCGACGGCAGATCGAAATCGAATTTGAGTTTGCCCCCGATTTGCCGTACATCTACGCCGATCGACAGAAACTGCGGCAGGTCTTCTTGAACTTGTTCACGAACGCCGGCGATGCAATGCCCGGCGGGGGAAAACTGACGATCCGAGCGCTGCCCACGCAAGTTCAGAACGGCGAGCCCGGAGCCGCGATTGAAATCATTGACACCGGAGTCGGCATCCCGCCCGAACTGTTATCGAAAGTGATGGATCCGTTCTTTACCACGAAAGAAGAGGGGAAAGGCACCGGCCTGGGGCTGGCCATCTGCCGAAGGATCATCCACGATCACCGCGGCAGCATCGAAATTCATAGTGAGCCCGGCCGTGGTACCTGCGTGCGAATCTTACTGCCGATCATCGATCCGACAAACGTTCGCGAACTCGGCTAATATTTTGCATGAATCCGTCGCTGATTCCCACTCGGCAAAAATCCAGCAGTTCTGGATTGCGGCCGCGATCGGCTTCAGTACTCTGGGAACACAGCACCTGCGTTGATGCACACCAGCAGGCTGCTTATCCCCGTTCCAGACCCTCGAGGAGAGTGTGTATGTCCTGGCGAATGCTGCTCGGCATCGGCTTTCTCGCCTTTGTACTCCCGGTTTCAGTCCGGGCAGAGGCGAAACCGCACCCGCTTTTCAGCGACAACATGGTGTTGCAACGTGGAGAGCCAATCACAATCTGGGGCACCGCCGACCCCCAGGAAACCGTGACCGTGGTCTTGAGAATCCAGTCGGCCACCTCAGTGGCCGAGTTCGGCATGGGAACCGTTGCCAATGCTCGGGGTGACTGGGCGGTGACACTCCCGGCACAACCCGCGTCTCGACCAGGGGATACGATCACCTTGAGCATTAACAAAACGAGTCTGAAAGACATACTCGTCGGGGATGTCTGGGTCTGCTCGGGCCAGTCGAACATGGAATGGCGTTTAAGCCAGTTGACGAAAAACGATCAAGGTAAAAAAGTGGCGGAGTCGGCAACGAATCCGATGATCCGCCTGTTTGACGTACCGAACCGTGCCTCGGCTGAGCCGCAAGCCGATTTTCCGGTCAGTGAACGCTCTGGCCGCTGGCTGGAATGTTTGCCAGACACGGTGATCCACTTTTCGGCGGTCGGCTACTTTTTCGGCCGGGATTTGCAAAAAACGCTGGGGATTCCCATCGGTTTGATTTCCTCGGACTGGGGCGGCACCCCCGCTGAGGCCTGGACCAGCCGGGAAGCGCTCGCCGCAGTTCCCGAACTGAAGCATTACCCCGAACAATTTGATCAAGCGCTGAAGAATTACGATCCTGCAAAAGCCAAGGCGGCGAATGAAAAAGCAGTCGCGGAATGGAAAGCGGCGGCGGCCAAGGCCAAGGCTGAAGGCAAACCCGCACCCCGATTCCCACGACTGCAAACTCACCCCGCAGAATCCCCGAATCCGACGACGCTTTATAACGGGATGATCGCACCGCTTGTGAAATTCCCGATCACCGGGGTGATCTGGTATCAAGGGGAATCGAACGCCGGCCGTGCCTACGAATACCGAACCTTGATGCCGACCTTGATCGCGGACTGGCGGAAACGCTGGGGTCGAGAATTTCCCTTCCTCATGGTGCAACTCGCACCGTTTCGGGGCGGGCAGAGCGGGGTTGATTATGCCGAACTTCGTGACGCGCAACTTCACACGACCACGGTTCTTCCGAAAGTCGGAATGGCAGTGATTACCGATGTTGGCGACGAGACAGACATTCACCCCCAAGAGAAAGAGCCCGTCGGGGCTCGGCTGGCACTCGCAGCCCGGAAAATTGCTTACGGTCAGGATGTTGAACACAGTGGTCCGCAATTCAAAGAACTCACCATTGAGGGAAATAAGGCCATCGTGCGTTTTGACCACGTTGCTGGCGGCCTGGTTTGCCGAGGGAGTGAATTATCCGGGTTTCAACTCGCGGGCAACGATTACAAGTTCGTCCCGGCTCGCGGCGAGATTCGCGGCGACACGGTCGTACTCACGGCCGAGGGGGTCGAAAAACCGGTCGCGGTTCGGTTCGGCTGGGTCAATTTCCCCAAGCCCGAATTGAATCTGTTCAATAAGGCGGGGCTTCCGGCGGTGCCTTTCCGGACCGATCAACAGCCCTACACGACCATGCGGAAATAATCATCCTAGCCGGGCCGCCCATGTTTGCGGCTCTCGGTTACTCCAGCCCGGTGCTCTCTCCGCCCATGAATGTGGAGAGCGCCCGGTAGGTTCCGGAATCAATTCCTTCCCGAAGCCACCGGACCGAGCCATCGCAAAACAAAAAGTTACACCCACCCGGGTGCAAACTGCGAAATCCGCTCACATAATCATTTCCACTCTCGTTGAATCCTGACGGATCCCGGCTGAGAATGGTCGGCGTCGCCGGCGAGCGATTCATCGGCTCATCGGCAGGGCCTTTTCCGGGTACTCCGGCCTGCTGAGCGGTCACCGCCAGGACACTGCCGTACCACGCCGCGGTACTGCTGTTGCCGAAGCCGGTTGCCCCCCAGGCTTGATCGATCGCCTGCGGCAAATTTGTCAAAATGTTGATGACCGGTTGAGTCGGAACGGTGAGTTGCCGAGCCAGGTAGCGGGGATTTGCCCCGCCCGCCGCATCGCCAAGGGCGAAGGTATTTGCTGTGCCGTCGCTGATGGCGAGCAAGGTCGTTTCATTCATCGGCCCCGCATCGGGTCTGGCCGCGCTGATGCCGAAAGGCCCACGGCCAGCCGGGGGGATCAACCGGCCGTCGGCATCGATCCCCGCGTTGGCCCCTTTGCAGAACGCGTAATCGACGCCCGCCGCGTAATCGGGCAAGTCATAACTCCATTGAGCTTCTTCCAACGTAAGATTTAATCCGCCACGAATTCGATTACTCGGACAGTAAAATAAGCGAATCTCGTATCCGACAGCGTTATGATTAACTGGATCTGACCAGGCATGATCAAAATCGTAAGCATCGCGGACCGAGGTTTGCTCGAGATACGGAAGCAGCAAGGTGAAGCCAGTTGCCCAGCCATCTTCGACGTCACCGCGATAATAGACGCCCGCGGGAAATTTGCTGACAACATCATGATAATGATGCAAGGCAATACCGATTTGTTTCAGATGATTCTGGCATTTCGCCCGGGCGGCGGCTTCGCGAACTTTCTGCACCGCAGGGAGCAACAAGCCGAGAACAAGGGCGATGATCGCCAGCACCACGAGCAATTCAATCAAGGTGAATGCCGATCGGCTCGATTTCGGCATCCGTGGATATAATTCGGACATCAGCGGTCCTCAGCGAGTCACTTCGCATCCGAGGCATTATGAGTATAGACGATGAACTCTGGACTTGCCGAGGTTCGGGCAAGCCAGCGGTTCGGCTGGCTAGCTTCCGAAGCGTTATCGGTCTGCTTCTTGTCTGCTTTTGCGGGTGTGGCGGTGCCGCCGATCCTCCACGGTTTGCGGACGAAGGCAAATCTCCCGAGGAGCTCGTGGCGATGTTAAAAAATCCCGATCCGGCAACCCGCGCCCGTGGGGCGTTCGGGCTCGCTCGCCATCCAGGCTCGGCGAAGTCGGCAATGACCGAGCTGATTTCCTTGGTGAGCGATCCCAGCCCCCCTGTCAGACAGAATAGTGCACTCGCACTCGGAGTGATCGGTGCTGATGCTGAAGCAGCCGTTCCCGCACTTATCGGTTTGCTTCAAGATGAGCAGTGGCCGGTTCGCCGGCAGGCAGCCCTCGCTCTCGGCCAGATCGGTCCCGCCGCAAAATCCGCCCTCCCGGCACTGGCACGACTGGAATCCGATCGCTCGAAGCTGGTGCAGAAAGCTGCTCGTGAAGCACGACAGCAAATTGACCGCCACTGACAGATCAGCGTCAGTCATCACTCGGCGTAATCAATCGTCTGGAATCCCGCGGACGGCAAAACCCCGGCCCGGCCGAACCAGCAGCGGCTCATCCAGATCGACCCAGCCTCTCGGACCCACCCGAGCTCGACACAATTCCCCGCCGGGCGTTTCCTCGTCCGGATCCAGGCGGTGAATCGCAACAAGCTGACCCTCTCCCACCCCATCCAGATGAAATCGGGACACCCGACGCGGCTCGGCGAACCGGAAGCGATACCAGGCATCCGCCGACAATGGAATCATCAGCCATTCTCCGCGGATAAAAAGTCTACAATCTGCAGCATCTGAGTTCGCAGCGATTCGACTTCCTCAGGCAAAATGAATTCTCCCGAAAATCGAAGCTGATCTTCCCGGTGAAGACACTCCAGAATCAGGTCGCGGAGTGCAGGGTGCAAGCCGAGGATTTCCTCGGCCTTAGCAAGTTCCACCGACGTTCGCCGTGTGGCTGGTATGTTCAAGCGAGATTCGAGATACCGGTGAAAATAATGGAACAGTTTGCTCGCAGCAATGCTTGCCGGTATCTGCTGGCGGCTAAGGGAATCCAATTCCTCAAGGAATCGTTGCCGAGAATCGACTCGCTGGAATTTGTTGCGTCGATAAAGTTGCCTCAAGAGGAACATCGTGGCAACCAGCGTCACCACCACGATCAACCCGAGCAGACGCCAATCGGGGTTCGTGGTCGATTCTGGGCTCGGCAAGGGGGGTGTAATCGGGCGTATTTCTTCCGGGTCGAGGCGGGTGATCTGGGTGGTGACGGTCACATAAACCGGAGGAACTGGGATTTCTTGCGCCTTGACCGCGGTTGCAGCGGTAACCGCCACGGGAGCGAAAACAAGCGGCAGCCGTTTCCCAGGGATAAACGGAGTAGCAACGTATGTTCTTGACCAACGTTGCCGGCCACTTGCCAAGTCGATGATAGTGCCAGCCCCTTGCGCGTGGAGTTGCCAGACGCGAGCCGACGAATCATCGAGAAGGCGACGAGGCAAATCCACTCGCAATGGTGCCGGGCCATCGACAACAAGCGTCAAAATGATCGTATCAGACAAGCGGATTGTTGCCTCGGTCGGTTCCACCGAGGCAATAACTTCTTGGCAAGATGCGGTGGTGCCGATCGAGGCGATGAATCCGAGGGCAATCAACGTTGTTCGAACCACTTGCCAGCCGCTCACCGGTGTCGCCTCTGACGTTCGCGAAGTTCAAAAAAACGGATGAGATCGCCCAGAGAATCGCCCTCGGTGTTGATCTCCAGCGGGTCGGCCCCGGCCGAGCGGACCAGTCGGAGAAACTGCTGTTGCCGCTTCGCTGCTGACTCAGCAAACTGGGTACGAATTTCGGCGGAAGAAGTATCGACAAGCCGTTGTTCTCCCGTCTCGGCGTCCTGGAGCCGCAGCAACCCGAGGGACGGCAGTTCTTGTTCCCACGGATCGATCAGCCTGACGGCAATCACTTCGTGTTGTCTGGCCAATCTTCGCAGGGAGGATTCATAAGACGGATCTATAAAATCGCTGAAAATGACCACAATTCCCCGCCGGCGACAAACGCGGGCCGTGAATTCCAAGGCGGCGGTAAGATCGGTGCCGGGGTGAGCCGGGGTAAAATTCACAATTGCCCGCAACAGTTGCAACGCGTGATTCCCGCCATGCCGCGGTGGAATGAACTGCTCGACTCGGTCTGTGACGTGGATCAAGGCAAACTGGTCGTGATTTTCCAGTGCTGCGAAGACAAGAAACGCGGCTAATTCGACCGCAACCTCGTGCTTTGTTCGCATGCCGGAGCCAAACTCGACACTGGCGGATCGATCCAGGATCAGTAACAACGTTAATTCTCGTTCTTCAGTAAATTGCTTGATGTGAGGATGACCTGTCCGGGCGCTGACGTTCCAGTCAATTGTCCGAATATCGTCCCCCGGCTGATATTCTCGAACATCCGCAAATGCCAACCCGGATCCTTTAAAGGCAGAGTGGTAGGCACCCGCTAGCCGAGAGGACACCGCTCGCCGGGCACGCAATTGAAGTCGGCGAATTTGTAATCGGAGATCGTTCGGAATCATCCCGATGAAATTCTGAAGGAAGAAGACTGCGTCGTTGTTATCTTACACAACCGGTTCGCAAAAGATATTTTGAATGAGGCCGGCTTATCATGACTGCGTCCACCTGCATGGCGGCACCGCCGACACTTGCGGACTGGTTGGCTCGGCTGGGCGATGTGCCACTTCGACGCATCGTCGCGGATCCTTTTCCCGGCACCGCCACCCCCACGATCTTTTGCAGAGCTGCCAGAGTGGCGACAAGCTTTACGAACGCATCGACGCCACGCTGGTGGAGAAAGCCATGGGCTCGCCCGAATTGTACCTGGCGTTGGAACTGAGTTGGCGTTTGCGAACGTATCTGCAAACGCATGACCTTGGCTTTTTGTACGCTCCGGATGCCTTGATGGCCTTGCGTACGGACTTGATTCGGAGTCCGGATGTGAGCTTTGTCCCCTGGACACGTCGACCGGAGCGGACGGTATCGACGGACCCGATCAGCCGCGAGATACCCGCCTTGGTGGTTGAAATTCTGAGTCCGGGCAATACCGAGGGGGAAATGCAACGGAAAATCGCGGAGTATCACGATGCAGGTGTGGCAGTGGTCTGGGTGATTGATTCGTCATTCCTGGGGCGAGGATATCCCGTGCCGAGGGGAACTGTCGGCATTTAAGTCAAGAGGGAACGCTGGAGGGTGGGGAGTTACTTCCGGGTTTTCACCTGCCGCTTGCGGAATTATTTGCCCGCTGGAAAAACCCACTGCCCCGGCCCGACCCGGGGAAAGCCCGTCGCCAAGACGCAGAACCTGGCCCTGACTTACGTTTTACCGCTGCCGCCTAACAAATAACCGAGAATCGCGTGTGCTGATTCGTCGAGGGGTTCGAGTCGTTGAATTTCGTATGGCTGCTCAACCACAAGTTTGCCCAGTCGTTGAAAAAATTGAGCAGGATAATACGCTCGGACAATCAAGTATTCCCCACCGGTTCGGCGGTCAATATCGATGCCAATCACTTCGGGGAAGTCGAGCAGTTGCCTTGCCAGTTCTCGAGGCTTGTCGAGTTCAATTCGAACCGAGAGGGGGTAGTTGTCGAGCAATTCTCGGATCTGAGTTAAGGTACCGACAGCCGCGATCCGCCCTCGGGCCATAACGATCACATGATTGGTGAGTTTTTCGAGTTCTTCGAGTTCGTGGCTGGAAATCAACAAGCCCTTACCTTGCCCGGCGAGTGCTCGGAACAGTTCCAAAAGTTCCTGGCGACCGAGCGGATCGATGCCCGAGAGGGGTTCATCCAGTACGAGAAATTCCGGATCGTGGAGCAACGCTTGCGCGATTTTGATCCGTTGCCGCATGCCTTTCGAATACCCCCGGAGCCGGCGTTCGGCACGGTGGTGCATGCCGACGAGTGTGAGGACTTCTTCGGTTCGTTTTCGGGCCAGGGCTGGACGAAATCCGCAAAGCCGGGCGAGCGTGTCGATAAATTCCCAGCCGGTCATATCTTCGTAAAAAGCATCGTGATCAGGGCAGTAGCCGACATGAAATCGGGCTTGCCAGTGCCAAGCATCCATCCCACGGATGCTGACCCGGCCGAGTGTGGGTCGAATTTGCCCGGTGGCCAGGCGGATCAGGGTCGATTTCCCCGCGCCGTTGGCCCCCACTAAGCCGGTGATTCCACCGGTCAATTCCAGGGTGACCTGATTCAACCCGAGGACGGAGCCGTACCACTTGGAAACTTGCTCAAAAAGCAGTAACGGCTCCGGTTCCGGCTGGGATGCTGGGCTCGAGACTCGCGATGAGCCGGCGACCGTGGGGCTAGGCTCAATCCCTGGAGGCCGCACCCGATCGAGGGCTGCTGCATCTTCCATCAGGTTGTCCTCGTCAGATTCCGGGTCTGTTCCGATCGCGGATTGAGATTATGCCGGGGAGCAACGGCGAACGGCCGGACCGGGACTGGCCGGCAAAATATCGTCTCATTCTGCCAATTATCCGATGATTTCCACGGCTTGAATCCGTTGCCGTAAATAACCCAGGCAGATCATGGCAACGATCGTCACGGTCAGTAATGCCTCGGCGAACTCGGGTTGTGCCGCGGGCCGGATCGATTCTCGATCCGCATCGAGGCACCAGAGCCCGAGGAGATAATAATTGTTCCAAAGATCGATCAACCGCCACCGCGGCGACAGTTGCTGGCCATCGACGAGGAATCCGGCCAGCATGCGACAAAGAACAAATAACCCTGTCCAGACCATTATGAGCGGGATAGTCCTTTTCACCCAGATCGCCGTGGCCGTCAAGAGCAGGCTTAAGCTGATCGTCAGGATTGCACCGTAACCGAGAATCCCCACGAGTTGGCGGAGGTGAGTGAAGTAGTACGATTTCCAATCGTAGAGAAGGCCCGCTTGGAGAAATAAGAGCAGTGCGGGAAGCGTGGTCAAGAGGTTGACCACCAGGGCAATGCCCAGACATTTGCCGAGAAGGTAATGCCAGCGGCTGATCGGTTTACTGAGATAAAACGGTAGACTTCGGTAATGAAAATCATTGCCGATCACGATCGATCCCGCCAAGGCGAGAATGACCGTGCTGATGTACCCTTGAAACCAGATCAGATTTCCGTAGGTGTGCGCCGTACCGTTCAGATGCAGGCGATCAAGAAACTTCGTGAGATTTTCAAGTTTCACGGGAATGCCGCCGAGGAAGATGGTTTGACTGGCCGTTTGCTGCTGAATCCAGACCACCAGATATTGGCCGTAAAAGAAAAAGAAGAACACCATCAATGCGAGGGCGTACAGTCCCCAGAATAATTTTCGCCGAAGCATCATTCGGAGGCTGACTCGCGCTAAGGCCAGGGAGGCGTAGATTGGCTGCTGGAATTGCCCGTGCCAAGTACGGTAGCGAAGTAATTGCTCGGAAATCATCGCCATCTGCCTGAATTTCCTCCTGAAGTTTATGTCGCGGTGAGATCAATCATTTCGCATCAGTTGCCGATCAGCCGCAGAAACAGTTCTTCAAGCGTCTCGTCGTCTTGCACCAGGCAGCGAATCACGCCGCCGGTGGCAAGGGCGAGTTCAAAAAATCGGCGGTTTGTCCAATTGTCGGGAACGGCGACCCGAAATTCGCCGGCATCGGCTTCCTCGAGCAACCGGATTTGTTTTGCTTGCAGGGCTTGGCGAAAACGTTGCGGATCGCCCTGATAACGGATGCGGAAGCGGTCATGCCGCCGGGCACACAATTGCGAGACGGTGCCCTCTCCGCGAACCCTGCCGCCGGCCAGAATCACCACGTATTCGCAAACTGCCTGAACATCCGCGAGCAGGTGCGTGGAAAGCAGGACTGATTTACCATGATCTCGACCAAGTTCCTCGATTAACCGTAAGAAGGCATCGCGGCCGGCCGGATCGAGTCCGCTTGTCGGCTCGTCAAGAAGCAGCACCACGGGATCGTGAACCAGCGCTTGTGCCAGTTTGACCCGTTGCTTCATCCCCAGGGAATAGCCTTCCACCGGGCGATACCGGGCTTCCTCCAGACCGAGGAAGCCGAGGACTTCGTGGGCTCGTCGCTGGGCTTGAGCCCGGGGCATGCCATACAATTCACCCGCTAAGGCGACATATTCCAAGCCGGTCAGCCCCGGGATCAGGGCATCAGCTTCGGGCATGAAGCCGATTAATTGCCGGAGCCGACGGTTCGCGGCGGGATCACGATCATCGGCGAGCGGAACATCGAAGACCCAGCCGGTCCCAGAACTTGGGGGAATCAATCCCATCAGGATTTTCAGAAGTGTCGATTTTCCGGCTCCATTCGGCCCCAGCAAACCGACTCGGCCCGGCGGCAACTGTAAGGTCACCCCCTGCAGTGCCGGGAATGCCCCGTAGTAATGGCTGAGATCGCGCAGGTCGAGAAATCGTTGTCCCATCCTCCGCTACCTTGATTCCGTTGTGTCGGGGGAAGGTCGCCCGGCCCGGTAAGACAATTCCCAGGGGTCGGCCTTTACCCTTCCGGGAGTCTGGCATAGCACTGGGTATGTTAGCGGATAAATGGGATCTGCCGACCTTGACTTTGAGAATTCCCGACAACGGCAGCACCGTTGAGTTTTTCCATCGCTTTCAGGAACGGAGTACCGGATGCCGACACCTGGTTTTCGACCGTCACTTGGTGCCATTTGGAACGGTGTCGAAACTTGTTTCCGGGTCTGGGCCCCGGCTGTGGCAACACTGTCGGTCATCATCCACCGCGGCGACGGAACGTCTCAGGAATTGCCGTTGACCTGCGAAGGCGACGGGTACTTTTCTGCAACCGCTCGGGGTGTCAAACCCGGTGATCGTTACCGTTATCGTGTACCGGGTCGCGGGGAATACCCGGATCCGTGTTCGCGGTATCAACCCGACGGCGTCCACGGTGCATCGGAAGTGGTGGATCACTCGTCGTTTGCATGGAGCGATACGGATTGGCGAGGGCTGTCCCTGGAACAGGCGATCGTTTATGAATTGCATGTCGGCACTTTCACCCCGGAAGGAAGCTTTGCCGCGGCCCGGGCCAAGTTGCCGATCTTGAAGGAACTTGGTGTTACGCTTCTGGAGTTAATGCCGGTGGCCGATTTTCCTGGTCAGCGGAACTGGGGTTATGATGGGGTTTCTTGGTTTGCGCCGGCACGCTGTTATGGCCGGCCAGAAGACCTGAAGGCATTTATCAACGATGCCCATCAACTCGGCATGGCAGTGGTTTTAGATGTTGTTTATAATCATCTTGGCCCGGATGGAAATTATTTCGGCATCTATACGGATCGCTTATTTACAAATCGTCATCATACACCGTGGGGCGACGCCATCAATTATGATGGCAAGCATTCAGAGGCCGTCCGCCAGTTGGTTATCGAAAATGCCTTGTCCTGGATTCACGATTATCATTTTGACGGCCTGCGATTAGATGCTACTCATGCTATTTTAGATGATAGCCGTATTCATATATTGCAAGAGTTGGCGGAAACCGTCCGTGCTTCGGTGAGCAATCGTACATTGGTGATCATCGCTGAGGATGAGCGAAATGAAGGGAAGTTAATTCGCCCAGTCAACCTCGGCGGGTACGGGCTGGATGGGGTCTGGGCGGATGACTTTCATCATGCCCTCAGGCGTCGCCTTGCGGGAGATCACGAAGGATATTATCAGGATTTCACAGGCGACGCCGCAGAACTTGAACGGATTATCCGTCAAGGTTGGCTTTATTGTGGGCAATATTCCCGTCATCATCATGGCCATCGCGGCAGCGACCCGACAGGAATCGCCCCACAGCATTTTGTGTTCTGTATTCAAAATCATGATCAGATCGGCAACCGCGCCTTTGGCGAGCGATTGCATCACCAGATTGATGTGGCCAGTTATCGAGCCGCTTCCTTGTTGCTGTTGAGTGCCCCTCAAACACCGTTGCTGTTCATGGGTCAAGAGTGGTCGGCGAGTACGCCGTTTCTCTATTTCACGGATCATCATGAAAGCTTGGGGCAGGCGGTGACGGCGGGGCGACAGCGGGAGTTCGCTCAGTTTCAAGCCTTCCGCGAGGAGTCCGCCCGTGCCGCGATCCCGGACCCGCAAAGTCAGGAAACTTTCCGACGCTGTCAATTGAACTGGGGGGAACGCGAGCAGGGTCTTCACTTGGCTACGTGGAACTGGTATCAATCGTTGATTCGCTGGCGTCGGCAGTCGTCGGGGCTGGCATCTGCCCGGAAAGGCGGGCCGTTCACCGTGTCAAGAATCGCTGAGCAGGGATTGATCCTGGACTATCCAGAAAGTTCCGAGCGAATCATCATCGCCTGGGAATCGCTGGAGTTGACACTCGACGGGGATGACTGGATGATCATTCTCGCGAGTGAGGACCCGCGATTCATGCAGGAGCCGCAACCGATTCAGATTCGAGATGGATTTTTGCGGTTTTCTCGGCCCGGTGGCGTGATTCTCAGGCGTCACGGTCGCGTTCAACCGGGATATGCCGGCTGATCCACACCGAAGTTGAATCATCGCTCACCTGTTTTCAAGCAAGAAGTCACACGGATTGACTCGAGAGAACACGGTAAGGAAAACAGACCCGTCAGGCACGACGACAATCAGCCGGCAGTTATTTTTACCGAGACCATTGAATTGTGACCGTTTTTCCCGGGCCATGATCGACGAGGAGATTGCCCTGCTCGACTCGCTGACTGCCGATTGCCGACGGGACCTGAATCTGTTTCATTCCCTCGCTTAACTTGATCGACAGCATGGATTTCAAAGTATTCCATCCGGGCAGTGTCACCTGAAAAATGGAGTCGCGGAGGTTGACCGGAACTTCCCCGCGAATCAAAAGCTGATGTTGGCCGGGACCCGGAATCGGCACTGCCAGTCGGCCGTTCACGGTCGTGACGGCATCCAGCGGTTTCTGATTCAGGCTGATGTCATTGACGGCTATCCCCCCCAGATCGAGTTCTAGAATGCTCGCCTCGGTGACATGAGAATGCAGAATCACCTGCATTGTCACGACCGCCCGGCTTTCGTTAATGCTCAGCGAACTTTCCGCGGAAAGGATGAGTTGATCGACTTGCTGGTGCCGTGGTTGATTGATCAGCGTCAAATAATCGGCTTCCGCGATGAACACATCGTAGTCACCAGAATTCTCGGGTGTCGATCGTGGGACCAGATACACGGTGATCGGCTGCGTCGTTGGCTTGGCCAGAGTCACTGAGGTCGGGAGAGCAACTGCCGGGATCAGAGCAACAAACACCGTGGCCAAAGAAACTGTGGCCGGAGATAGCTTGCCTGTGGATCGTGGATATCGAGATGGCTTCCAGACTCGGGTGAGACCGGCGGTTGCCAGGAGGAAGAGCGACACCGCTGCCGTTTGCTGGTATGTGCCGCGACGACTGGAAGAAGACGGGGACGCAAGGGGAAGGGGATTCGTACTCCCCCCCGTCGGTCGTGGTTCCGGCAATTGTTCTAGGCGAGGACGGATTTGCACGCGGATCGGTAAATTCCCGCTGGGGTAGAGCCGCCAGGCTTGTTTCTGCGAATTATCGAGCTGCCGCGGCCCGGCGGCAATCGCCCCAAGCACCTGGCTTACGGTCTGCTGCCTGGGGATGACCAGTTCAAAACTCGTGATGATGGCTTGTTCGAGGGGGAATTCGAATTCAACACCGGCTTGTTCCGATTTTCCCCGCAGCGACCAGCGAAAGTGGAATTCCTGCAAGCCGGGCTTATCGACCAGCAACAGCGTCCGTGGCTTGGCTTCAATGCTGCGACCGAAGCAGGCCGGGCGGCCATCGCTCCATTGACAGGATGAAACGGCCACATTTACCAGCGTGAGATTCAACCAGGGTAAGGCCTGCGGTTCTCGGGTGATGATCCACTTGGCGGTTCCCTCAACGGCCCCGTCACGGAGTTCCGCCTGGTAGTCCGTGGCGATTAAGCGAGGAGAGGGCTTCCCCTCCTCTTGCAGGGTTTTTGCCTTGGCTTGAAGCAGGGCGGAAAAATCAGCTAGTCGCATCCGCCGATACGGTTTTCCGCCGGATGTCTTCAAAATGGCTTCCATCTGCGGCGCTGTCAACAAGATCCGGCGGATCGGGAACGGGCTCGGCGTCGGCAACCGGAGTGGATCTGCCTGGCGAGAGTGTTCCACTCCCGCAGCACCGGCCAAGGCGATCCCACCGATGACGACTGCCGCCGTCATCATGGGATTGCTCGGCACGGATACAGGTGCTTGTTGCGGGGCTGAGTAAGCGTGAAATTGGCAGACACAGCTCACAGGCAACAAAGTGATCCAGATCAATCGGGTCGGTAGTGTCATCAGCAATTGTCTCAGTGTGAAAAGTCAGGTCCGCTGCATCTTACCGTAGCGGCTGACCTTCGAGAACTCCGCCGGTACGGTTTAACACAAAGCGGCTCAGGCTGGGAAAGAAACGGCTGGCACGATCGGATAATTCGCTACTCTACTGTCGGCGGGGCTGTGCCCGCGGCCGTCAGCGTGGTATGATCGATGATGATCGTTCCGGGGAGATTCGATGAGCACGGGGAATAACGATGAGTGAGCCGAGCGACGACATCGTGAAAATTGCCGACGGACCGCTGGTGCAAATCGAACTCTGGCAGCAAGTTCTCAAGGAAGCCGGGATCGACAGTCGGGTGGTCGGCACGGATTTATCGGGGTCTTTTGGCTCGGCTTTACCCGGCTCGGTGGAATTGTGGGTTCATGAATCGGATCGAGCGAAAGCGGAGGCCGCGATTCAACTCGCCGAATCGGAACGGGGCCGTCCTGCAGCAACGCGGCCGCCGCATGGTATCCCAGAATCGGATCGGCCAAGTCCGGGCTCTGGTCAGCATTTCCCGGGTGGGGCGAAATTCAACACGGGAGAGCGGGGACATTAATTCACCCTGTTGTCCACCTTCGGGATCATCCGCAGCCGAGTTCAGCATCGGGATTGGCCGGCGAATGGCACGATTTATAAGCTGTTTTCAGGAAACTTCGCAGGCCGGTGCCAGTCATGGCGATGACCCTCGGGCAATTGCAACAGCGGATTCGAGAATTGTACGGCAGTAAGGACGGCCGCCGTGGTGTAGCCGGTACGTTTATGTGGTTTATGGAAGAAGTCGGAGAGTTGTCGGCAGCGTTACGGAACGGTTCAAAAGATGAGCAAATTCTCGAATTCGCGGATGTCCTGGCATGGCTGGTGACGCTGGCGAATTGCCAGGGGATCGACCTGGAAGAAGCTATCCTGCGGAAATATGGCGGCGGCTGTCCCGGATGCCGAGAAATTCCCTGCCAATGTTCCGCAACATACAAACCATGATCCGCCGGAGCTGAAACTTCATGCGACGGTCGTTCTGGCTGAACCTGATTTTGCTTGCAAGCATCGTGACGATTGCTGTTGCAACGCCGGTCTCCGCCCAGCGGCCGCCGATTGAGTTCCGCTCGGTGCAGGTCGGGCTGCCCCCGGGGCGGTTCGTGGCCAATCGGACGGATCAGCAGCAAGCCGCACCCGTGTTCAAGAACCAGTTCTGGACGCCCATTTATCTCGATTTGCAATTGAATGAAGCCGTACGGAGTCCGGCGCTGCTGCGTGTTGAATCGAGCGATGATGATGATCTTCGAACTCGTTTGACCGTCCCCCTGGGAAATTTCTCGGATCGTAACCCTGGTGAGCAAATCCGTGCCGAGGAGTTGCCGTATTTGCCGTATGTCCGCACCGGCGGCTCAATCAGCGACGAAGTCAGCTTGCGAATCTACGATACCGAGGGCACGGCACTTTCCGAGCCGCACATTTTGCGGTTTCTGCCCGGCCGCGATAAATCGACGTATGTGATTCTTTCTCTGGGCTCCAATTTGCCGGGATTCGATTTGCCCCGCGGCGAGCAGACGGACGCCGCCGAGTCCGCGGCTCCTGCTTCGGGTGCCCTGCGAAACGGCCGAGTGGAAACCGCAGCGATCACTCGGGTCCGCCAGTTGCCGGATCGCTGGCTAGGTTATTCCTCGGTCGATTTGGTGGTGCTTTGCACCGGTTCGGCCGCAACCGATTTTCTTGGGGATTTGTTAAGCAATCCGGCATTCGGATCACGGCGGGATGCTCTCTTCGAGTGGATTCGCCGGGGGGGGCGGCTACTGATCAGTGTCGGCAGCAACGCCGAGCTGTTATCGCAGTATCCGATCTTGAACGAATTGCTGCCGGCACCCTGGGTTGTTGGGGAACCGAGTCGGGCCGTTCCCGATTTGCAGTTAAACTGGCAAGCCCCCGGCGGGTTGCCAAAAAGCGAATTGCTCCGGGGCAGCCCGGGTAGCCGGTTTCCGCTAGCACGCTTCGACCCGGATCGTTCCAGCCGTGGCCGAGTGCTTTTGCGGCATAAACCGGCACCGACGGATCGAGATCAAACGCCTTACCCACTGATCATGCAGTCCCCCTACGGGCTCGGTCGAATTACCCTGGTTGCCTTCGATCTGGATCGATCGCCGTTTCTCGATCTTGCCACGCCCCTGAAGGCGTCGTTCTGGGACTGGCTGATCCGCGAATCAGGAGCCGAACGTACCCCGGTGGGAACCGAAGCATCGGCTGCGAGTGCCGCGGTTGCCTTCGGCGAGAACCTGGAAGATGGTTTTGCTGCCGCTATCAAGGGGTATGTCGATGACTTTCAAGAAGTCCCCGTGATTTCTTTCGGCTGGGTCGCCTTACTGATCACTTTCTATCTTTTGTTAATCGGCCCGGTGGAATATTTATTCCTGAAAAAAGTGGTCGGACGTCTGGAATTAACCTGGATCACTTTCCCCTTGATCGTCATCACGGTCAGTACGATCGCATATCTGACCGCCTACGCCATCAAAGGAGATGATCTTCGTATCAACAAAGTGGATCTGGTCGATATCGATCTGGCATCGAATCGAATTTACGGCCGCAGCTGGTTCAGCATTTTCAGCCCTCGGATTGACAGTTACAGCATCGGCATTCAACCGCGGGCAGAATGGGGCGAACTCTCCGGATCACGCCCTGTCCCCGCCACCCTGGTCGACTGGATGCCCGGCAGCCGTTCCCGGACTGGCAATATCATCAGTCGGAGTTATGACTATCACACCGAGTTGTCGCGGCAGCAATTCGCCGACGGACTCGAACAGGTCCCGATTCAGGTCTGGTCGACAAAAGCCTTTCAGGCCAACTGGTCGTGCTGGCTTTCTGCGAGCATGCCCGTGATTGAATCCCGATTGTATCATCCTCCCGGGGATCCATCGGCTCTGCTGGGGCAAATACGCAATCGCTTGCCGATCGGCTCCGTCAACACCGCGGTGCTGATCTACGCCGACGCGGTTTATCGACTCGAGCCCCTTGTTCCCGGGGGAACCGTAACGCCCATCATTGATGCCGCCATGAAAGAATCTGACTGGCTGAGAGCTCAGGCACGCCTCGAGTTGATCCCCGACAGTCGTTTCAGTCCGGGCTTCGGCACATTCACCGAAGCGACCGCACTTTCGCACCTGTCATTGTGGGGGCTGCTGTTTCACGAGAAGGCCTTGCCGCTCAGTTCTGTTGGCTTGAAAAACGCTTCCTACCGCGAACTGGATCAATCCTGGCGGCTGCGAACCAATAACCTTGACGAGGCGATTTTACTTGCACGAATCGGGCCAGTGTCGGGAGCCGCGGAAACGCTGATGTCCGAGAGCCAGAGCCCCTCACCGACCCAGTTGTGGCTTCGCCAGTTGCCCAGTTCGGGCCAGCCGCGAGAGCCCGTACCCGGTAAGCTCCGCCAAGAAACGTATATTCGGGTCTTTCTCCCGGTGGCCAAGCAAGCTCCCCCACGCCAACCTTAAACGGACGGGCTGGCAGCACAACCCGAAATCGCCTGCGGCTTGTCCCGGGATAAGATCGAATCAGGCAGACATGATCAAACTCATTGAAAGAAACTTGCATCCTAGCGACTGGCACAACCTGACCGCAACATTGACACGCTAGAGCCCGGGCACCATGATCGAAACCCGTGATTTGACGAAAAAGTACGGCGATCTTTACGCACTCGACCGCTTGACCCTGAAACTGGAACAGGGGGATGTCTTCGGGTTCATCGGGCCAAACGGCGCAGGAAAAACCACGACCATGCGAATTCTGGCCACACTGCTGAACCCGAGTTGGGGGGAAGCGAGCGTTTGTGGCTATTCGATTTACACCGGCTCTCGGGAAATCCGCCGCAGTATCGGCTACATGCCTGATTTTTTCGGAGTCTACGATGACATGAAAGTTACCGAGTACCTGGAATTTTTTGCGGCTGCGTACCGGATTAAAGGCCCCGAACGCCGCAAAAAAGTCGAGCAGGTACTCGATCTGGTCGATCTCGGATACAAACGCGACGCCCTGGTCACCAGCTTGTCACGGGGCATGACTCAACGCCTCGGGCTGGCCCGTGTGCTGCTTCACGATCCGCAAGTATTGCTGCTGGATGAACCGGCCTCCGGCCTTGATCCTCGAGCCAGGATCGAAATGCGAGAATTGATCAAGGAACTGCGGGGCATGAATAAAACGATCATGGTGTCGTCTCACATCCTTCCTGAACTTGCTGACATTTGTAATAAAATTGGCATTATCGAACGAGGCAAATTGCTTTTTAACGGAACCACCGAGGAAGCCATCCGTCAGGTCCGACAAAAGCGGGTCTTCCTCGTTTCCGTCGGACAAGAGCAGAACGAGCAAGCCGCCAAAAAGCTGCAAAGCTACCCGGAAATCGAAGACACCGAACTGGAAAATCAAGGTCAGCGGATTCGTGCCACCCTCCGCGATGATCAAATCGACGGCAGCTTTATCCCAGAACGCCTCATCCACGAAGGCTTCCGACTCAAAAGCTTCCAGGAAGAAGAAATTGACCTCGAAGATGTCTTCCTGGGAATCACCAAGGGAATCACGAACTGACCGAGCCACGTCGGTCAATACCACTCAGACTTAACCCTCGTGGACAACCCGAACCCATTCTCGCCGCATCGGGGACTCTGCTCGGACGCCGCCCCATGAACCTGGATGGCCACCGCCACGTGATCCTCCACCGGGCTTGACGCCGACTCCCCCGCAAGTCACAATCCCGGGCAGTCCGTCCGCACACCTTCCAGGGAAGGTCTATGAACGTCGCCTTGCCAAAAATTGCCGAGTCGTGCCCGATTGCCGATGTCAAATGGATTCCGCTGAAGTTTTACCAGGACCAGCGTGGCTGGCTGACCGAGTTGTTCCGAAACGACTTGATTGACCCGAAGTTCCATCCCGTCATGGCTTATGTTTCGATGACAAAACCGGGGGTGGTTCGCGGTCCGCATGAACACGTCGATCAAGCCGATTATTTTTGCTTTATCGGGCCGTCGACGTTTCGCGTCTATCTCTGGGATGCTCGGAAACATTCCCCAACCTATCAAGCGAAACAAGTCCGCGATGTCGGCGAATCCGCACCTTATGCCCTGATTGTCCCAGCCGGGGTCGTTCATGCCTACCGGAATGTCGGTGATAAAGATGGCTGGGTCTTCAACGCGGCCAATCGACTTTATGCCGGCTGGTTGAAACAAGAGCCTGTCGATGAAATCCGGCACGAGGCCAATGCCGATTCTCCCTACCAGGTCGATTGAAATTCGCCGGCAAAGCCAAAAAGCGGATCAGGCACTTTTCCTGGTTGCAGACCGGATCGCGGTGGCGGGCATCCGCAGGCAATGATTAGCGAGCAATCCGATCTTGCAGGCCGAGTGCCGTTCCTGCCAGGCCGAAGCCCTGCAAAAGACCGCCGCCCCAATCTGCAAATCGCTGCGGCGGGATACTTTGACCGGAAAGCCGAGCCTGATGCCGGGCGATGGCCGTACAGCACCAGGCATGACTCGGCTTCAGGTGCCGAGGATCGCTGGGAATGTCGCAGGCACTCAATTCAATCGTCGCATCCGCAGGCTCCCTCCGCAATCGCTGGCGGCAGCCCTCGGCACGGGCCCACTGCCGCAATTCCTCGTCGGCGATGGCTTCCGCTAACTCGCGGGCTTGTTCATGCAGACCGGCTTGTGCCGCCACGCGGACCAGTCGGTACAAGGGGAAGCCAAACGATGCCGTTCCCGATTTTCGCGACCGTTCTTTCTGTGCCAGTTCACACGCCGCGGTGAGCGCCGCTTTCGGATTGTCCGCCCACTCCGCGATCAGGGCCAAGGCTTGACACTGTGCCGTGGCTTTCCCTGGCCGTTGTGCCAGTTCCAGCGCTTGATCTGGCTGGCTTTTCAGCATGTGTACGGCCACCTGGGCGAGCCGAGCCGGATCCGGCACCGGGCCGGATTTTGGTGCCTCGGAAATGAGCCGGGGGCTTGTAATTGGGGGATCGATCACCAGCCAAAGCGCCTGGCTGCTGGCCGCAAGTTGTGGGGGGAGAGCCGGACTGCTCGCACTGCTCAGTTGTGATTTCAGCGTTTCCGCGGTGGCTTTGGCACGGGGTTGATCGCCGGTCACCCGCAGGGTTTCCAGGGCGCACTGCGCCAAACCTTCGGCTTGTTCTGCCGGGAAGAAGGCCTGGGTAACGATGCCTGGCATCACTTCGGGCTGGCCGCGTTGGCACAATTCCCGCGTCAAAAGCCGGACGGCAAACAACCGGGCCTCGAAATCGACGGGTTTGTCTTTGTCACGCATCTGCGTGAGCGTCTGCAACAACTCCTGTTGGACATTTCGCTCAATTTCGTTGACGACGATTCGTGCTGTCGCGGCTCGAGGCGGCATCCAACGCAGCCGGGTTCCTTCCTGAATTTGTGATTCATTCCCACCAAGCTCGATTTGAGCTAGGGCCAGTTCAATAAACAGAACATCCCGTACGGGTGATTTCCCGGAACTGGCCAATTCTTGCCGTGATTGAAGGAATTGCGTCACCGCTTCTTTGAGCGATTCGGCTTTTGCCGGGGAACGCCGCAAGGCATGCTCGGCACATTGCAAAAACATGACCGCGCGAAACAGAGGCTTCTCGGCGGCGGGTAACTGCGGCTCCGCTTGTTCCAGAAACTGGGTTCGGGCCATGGCCATGTAATCATCTTGTTGTTGTTGGCGAGTCGCATTCCTGAAGGACACCCCAGCATAAACCAGCAACCCAACCAGGGCCAGCGGCAGGACAACCGCGGCGACATAGTGCCAGCGGGGCCGAGGTTCAAGATCGTCCTCGATGACACCCGCCTGTTCCAGGGATTCGACCGAGACGTTCGTGGCGAAGCTCGCCATCACATTATCAGGGACTGGCTCATCGCTGCGGGCCAAGCTGGGGCGATTCGCATTCGGATTCCGCCAGTCGGCTTTTTCTGCGGCTTTCTGCAGGGGGACTCGTTGGCGATGCCGACACTCCGGGCAAATCACGTTCTTGCCTTGTTTGTCCCACGATTCGGTCCACTGATGATCACAGACCACGCAGACCATGGTGATGGTCCGGGTTTCGACGGGTACTTCGGCTTTTGGCGGGGGGTCATCCGCCAAGGCTTTCATTGCTACCGCCTCGGCGTCGATTTGCACCCGTCGGGGGGCAGGTTTCCCACCGGGACGCTCCGGGATACCCATCTTGGCCCCGCCCGTCGGAGAAGCTGGGCGGGACGATTCGCCGGAGTGACTCCCGGCCCGGACCGGCGGCGATGCTGGTGTCTCGCTCGCTTCGGCAGCGGTTTTCGGCCGTGCTACCGCCTCGGGCTTGTTTGCCGGGCTCGCCGTCGGCGATGGCTTCGCCACCGGGGCAGCGGCTACGGCGAACGACTTTCGGCATTCCGGATTCGGACAGCGGATCGTTTTTCCACCATACTCATCCTTCACCTTGTAGCGTTTGCCGCAGTGAGGGCACTGGGTGTCGATCGCCATGGTCGAGCCCTACGGGAGACTCGGTCGGAGTCTAAAAGCGATTTGAACACATTCCTATTATCCGACGATTTCCGGACGACGGCAATCGGGCATTTCCCAGGCGAGCGTTCACTCGTGTTTTGAGAATCCCCCGGTCGATTGCTGACCGTGACTGTCCTGCCGTGACTGTCCTGCAAATGCGAAAAGCAGTCTGGCGAACCCGTGTGCCAGGCTTGTCGCGTTTTTGATGAACAATATCACATCGAGGTCATACACTGATTGCAGTCGAAAAAAAGAAAGAAAACAGAAAAAAATGACACTTTACATCGTATGAGTTTGTAATACGATTTTCCTCAGTCAACTCCGAGCAACCGAATCGGAGCCCAGCACGAAGCTCGGGATCATCGAGGCTTTTGACTTATTGGAGAGGTGGATCAATGAATGCTGTGATTCTAAAACGTGGATTTACGCTGATCGAACTGCTGGTGGTGATTGCGATTATTGCCATCCTGCTGGGATTGTTGCTGCCGGCCGTGCAGAAAGTCCGCGAGGCGGCGGCACGGACCGAGTCGGCAAATAACTTGAAACAACTCGTGTTGGCGACTCACAGCTTTGAGAATAGTCGGGGCCATCTGCCAGGCTTGGGAATCCGCAAACCGGGAGAGCCGGACTACACCAACTGGGCGTTTTCGGTTCATGCGCAAATTTTGCCTTACATCGAACAGGAAACGGTTGGTCAGCTGATCCGCTACGATGAGCCGTTGATGTATGGAAGTGGCCCGTGGGTCAAGTACAACATTAATCAATTTTCGGCTGCGACGGCGCAGGTGAAGACCTTTCTTTGTCCGGGCGACAAGCAAGCGCACTCGACTGCCTTTCCGGAGCATTTTCGGACGGCCATGGACGCGACCACGGTTGCCACGGGGAATGTCGGGCTGACAAATTATTCGGTGTGCAAAGGATCAGGGACCGGAACGAATTACGATGCTCGCTATCCGACGGATGGTTTCTTTTGGATTGGGTCGAAGGTGAAGATCGTCGATTGTCCGGACGGGACATCGAACACGGTCATGTGGGCACAAACGCTGATTGGCACCAATGTGCACACGGCAAATCCCCCGGGTTCGCCGCTCCGCAACGGGATCAACTTCGGCACCGGTTACACACCCTCGGGCTGTGGTGCGGTTCCTGGAATTTTCCGGAGCGGACAGTGTGCCTGGGGACCGGTGATCAATCCGAATTTAACCCCCGACCCGACTGCTGCGACATGGGCTCACGGCAACCTGCTGACCGGGGCACCGTCCTGGCGGGGAAGTAAGGGGAGTGGCTGGATTCGCGGTCAGACGTTTACCGTCATGTTCGATACGTATCTGCCGCCAAACAGCCCGGCTCCGGATTACACCGGTCACGCGGTCGGCTGGCTGGCGGCCCGAGGCATGTTCCGTGGCGGCGTGCTGGTCGGCATGGGCGACGGCGGCGTCAAATTCGTCCGTGACTCGGTCAATTTGGCGATCTGGCAGGCAGCCGGATCCCGCAACGGTGGCGAAAGCGTCGGAAGCCTCGATTAATCTGCCCTGAGCTATTACACTCATCACACTGGTTCGATTCTTATTTTCAGGAGTCTATCTGTATGACGTTCACGATCAGTCTGGCGATTCTTTTGGCCGCACCACCGTCGGCGACCGATGCCATCGGTGCAGTGCCTGCCTCATCCCCGAAGATCTGGCCAAGTTTCCGCAACGACGGCAGTAGTCGGACCTCAGCCCGAGAATTGCCACTGGAATGGGGCCCAGCGCAAAACCGTGCTTGGACCGCCGCCCTCCCGGGTTACGGGCAATCGGCACCGGTGATCTGGCAGGATCGGATCTACGTCACTTCGGTCGAAGGGCCGGAAAAAGAAACCTTGCACATCAGTTGCATCGGGGTCGCGGATGGTAAGCCTCTTTGGAAAAAATCGTTCCCGGCCAGTCAGAAAGGCCGGAACAACCCGATGCAAAGTCGTGCGGCGGGGACGCCGATTGCTGATGCCTCCGGGGTCATTGCCTTTTTCGAGAGTGGTGATCTGATTGCCCTGACACCGAGCGGCGAACTTCGCTGGCAGCGATCGTTGTCCCGGGAATTTGGCGAACTCAAAAACAACCACGGACTCGGTTCTTCTCCCGCCCAGTCAAACGATTTGGCATTTATTTTGGTGGATCATCAAGGTCCATCGTATTTGCTGGCGGTGAAAAAATCGGATGGTACGACGGTCTGGAAAATGGACAGAAGTCCGCGCGCGTCGTGGTCGAGCCCCGTCGTGATGTCGGTAAACGGCCGGTTGCAGGTGGTGGTGAGCAGTAACGGCACGGTGACAGGTTATGCCGCCGACACAGGGAAAAAACTCTGGGAACTGGATGGCCTGGTCGGCAATGCAGTACCCTCAGCAACGATGCTCGGGGATCGGGTGGTGGTGGCCGCGGCGGAAGGGCGGATGCGGAACGATCTGGATGCCATCAGTCGGTCGAATTGCTGTCTTCGGCTGAAGGAAGTTGGTGAAGGGCAGCCGGGTTTTGAAGTGGCCTGGCGTGCGCGTCGATTGGCGGCCCACTACCCGAGCCCGGTCATCGCCGAGGGCCATGCTTACTTCGTGGATAAGTCCGGTGTGGTGCACTGCCTTGATTTGGAGAGCGGCGACGAGCGTTATGCGGAACGGCTGGATAGTACTCCCTGGGCCACACCGCTGGTGATGACCGGACGGATCTACTTTTTCGGCAAGGATGGGGTGACAACCGTGGTGAAGACAGGCCCGCAGTTTGAAAAGCTGGCCACGAACCGGCTGTGGACCGAGGCTGAATACCGCAGTCGCTACGAAGCAGCGAAAAAAGCGGCGGATGAGGCTGCGGCGAAGGAGCCACCGCGTCCCTCGCGGCGGCCTTCCCCCGGTGCAAATCCCGGACAAAATCCTTCTCCGGGCGAGTCAGGCCCGTCAGCTGCGGAACTTCAAGCCGCCCGTTACTCTGCCGTGGGCGATGTCGTCTACGGAGTCGCGGCAATTGAAGGCATGATTGTGATTCGCACCGGCACTGAACTGCATGCGATTCAAAACCGCCAGTAACGACACCCCGTCATCGCATGTCCGGTTGCTCTAGTGTTCTGAACGGAGCAACCGGGTTCGTCTCAGATTTCAAGAGATCGGGCGGTGGCGTCGCTGATTCCGGGCGATTTTTGCTTGACTGGCTCGGGCGATGGCTCGCCACCAGCTTTTCCAGTGTGGATACGCCGTTCTGAGTTCACCGAGGTAAGCCCGTAAAAAGCGGAGTCGATTGCTGTGGCGAACTTCGGGTGTCTGCCAGAAACTGACGTTGAAGCGGGTGAGATCACGAACCCGAACACGGAAGGTCACGGTCTGGCCGGTAAGCGCACCGACCAGATCAATCAGGACCGGTTCAGCGTTCGACCCCGAGAGCAGCAGATTTGGGGCCTTCAAGTCGCGATGGGAAACTTGCCGGTCATGGAGTACGCGAATCAGTCGGCCGAGCTTGTCTGCGAGGTGGGGAATTGTTTCTGGAAACTGCCGGAGCCACTCCTGGAGTTCGCAGGCTTGAGGAACTTTTTCGAAGACGACGTATCCTTCAGCCGGACCCAGCAGACGGCGGCGCTCTAGCATCAGCAACGGCCGGGCGGTGGGCAAATCACGATCGAACAGGGCATGCCCAGCAATCCAGGAACGTAAGGCCGGTGACGCTCGCACGCGATTCTTCAACTGTTCCAGGAGCGAACGGGTCCGGAATCGCTTGGCGACGATGGTGATCGCACCCGTGCTGGTTTCCAGAGTCCGTTCAACCACGGTAGAAGTTCGGGAATCTTTGAGAATCCGGGCACAGGGATCCGTAAATAATCGGTCGGGATCGGCCAGGCAGTAATCTCGGGCTTCCGCGGGAAAGACCCGCAACGTAAATCCAGCGAAGCCTCGACCATGAATCGGCATAAACTCGCGATTGCGACCGGTGTATCTTTTCTTTCGAGTGGCCCAGAATCGCAAATTTGACTGCGTGGTGGCATATTCGAGTTGACGTGCTTTGCGGTCCGCCTCGGTGATTGGCTGTGTGCGATGGCAGACATATGTCCGCCAGAAACGGAGGCGGTCGGTACGGGTCGCACGCAGTTGAAAAAAGCGGTTCAGCAGCACGAGATTGTCCTGGCAGTCGGTCCAGGATAGGGACTTACTGAAGTGAATTGCGTGCAAATCGATTAATCTTAAGCGAAAACACTGGGGCTCAAGCGACTCCAGAAGCAGGTTGCCTGGGTGCGGGTCGGGATGGATGACTCCCGCGTTGTGAAGCTGGGCAAAAAACTGGGCCAGCACACGAGCCAGTTCCCGGCGTTCGGTCGGCGTAAGTGTTCGCGATCCCAGCCAGTCCTGCAAGGGAACGCAATTCTCGGCGGCCTCGGTCAGCAAGTAACTGTCCGCCGGCCAAAAGCGGCATGCGGATCCCCAGGCAAGGGGTCGGATGCTGGCAATACCCTGAGCTGCGAGCAGCAACGCATTTTCAAATTCCAGACGGGCTTTTGCCGGTCGGAACAGTTCCCGAAGCCACGCCCGTGGGGTGTTGACGCGGCAGACCTTCAGGTAAACGTTGCCCGGAGGTAATTCCACGCGGCAGATTTCCCGCTGCAGATTTTGCTTCACCAGCGTCATCTTCCCCGATCGCCGCCATGCTGCCAGATCAGGTGCCGGGGTGCCGAGCCGTTTCGCCGCCTCCGGAATCATCCGCCAGATCAGTCCGCCGTGATCAACCGTCATGATCGGAAAATGTCGGTGACTGCCGAAGATGAGTGCCAGTTTGCGGAGGATGTGGTTGAGGATCACGGCGAGTGCTCCAGGAACTCGGCGAAAGGAGCTGCAATGGCTAGGCGGCTTCCCCGCATGTTGAGCCGGATTGTGCCGACGGGGCCATGCGGTCGAGCAGATCCAGCCAGAGCCGAGCGGCTTTCGTCACGCTGTAATGTTCTTGCACCTGCCGGCGTGCGGCCTGGCCGAGGGTTTTTCGGAGGCCGGCATCTCCAGCGAGTCGGCGAATCGCCTCGATCCACTGCTCGGTGGTTGTCGCCTGAAAGCCGGTGACTCCATTTTTTACGAAATTGCTGTGGACGCCGACCGGGTTCGCCACCACGGGTAACGCCGCTGCTTGATATTGCAGCACCTTCAGTCCGCACTTTCCCCGGCTCCAGGGGTCATCAGGTACCCAGCCGATACCGATGTCGGCCGAGGCAATTTCGCCAGCTTCGGTGAGGCTAGACCACGGCACCGGATCGACAGGCAAATGTTGCAACTGAAGAAAACGATCACAGACCAGTTTTAATCGGATTCCTGGCAATGCCCGGCCGACGGCTTCCAAGGTCTCGCGAAACTGCTCCAGTCCCCGCAAGGTGCTCGACGAGCCGACCCACACCAGTTGGACAGCGGAACTGGCACGATGATGATTGGCTTGCGGATAATACGCCGGTTCCACACACGTCGGGATGATGCAGACCCGGCCGGGAACGGCATGTCGCCGGGCTTCTGCGGCGAGCACGGCATTGCCGGCAATCATCTGATCGGCGACCTGAGCCATCAGACGGAATCGTCGCGCTCGGCGACGACTGAAAAAGCCCTTCGATGAATAGGAATCACGGAACCAGATGGCGTCATCGTAATCGAAGATCAGCCGACGCGCCGAACGCCGCAAAAGGGTGATTTCCGCCGTCGGCAGCAATCTCCGTTGCAGAATCACCGCGTCGGCTTTTCGCAGCGATCGGTACAGTGCCAAGCGGGCAAAGAGATTTCGCGGTAAGGAACGGTATTCGAGGCGGTGCCCCGCACCTTGTAAGTGTTGCTCAAACGCAGCGATCCGATAGCGGCAGCAAACATGATCGAGCGAACTGACCAATGCGATCAGGTGCATGATGGCCCTCCTTGGCCGAATTCACTGAGCCCTGGTGGGTCGGCAGCTCAGCGTTGTCGTCGGCGTGCTGCCGACATCATGGCCCGGTCGATTTCTCGCTTGGCCTCAGCCTGTTTCAGACTCTGGCGTTTATCGTGAGCTTGCTTCCCGCGGGCCACACCGACTTCGACTTTCGCCACGCCATTCTTGAAGTACAGTTGCAGGGGCACTAATGTAAAGCCCTTTTGTGCCGCCTTGCCGGCGATTTTTTGGATTTCCCGGCGATGTAATAGTAACTTCCGTGGACGCTTCGGCTTGTGATTCAAGCGATTGCCGTAGCTATATTCCTGAATTTCACAACCGAGCAGCCAGGCTTCGCCATTCTCGATTTTCGCGTAAGCGTCTTCCAAGCTGGCGTGGCCTTCTCGCAGACTCTTGACCTCGGTTCCTTGCAGTACTAGTCCGCACTCGATTCGATCATGAATTTCGAAGTCGTGAGTCGCTCGGCGATTCCGGCAAATATTCTTAATTTGATCGCCGCTTTCCGATCGGCTCCGAGATTTTTCTGATTTTGCCATCCGAATTGCAATCACCATCCGCGGTGTGGGGATCACTCAGTCTTGTTGGCTGACACACTAGAATTATTCTACCGGTCTTCGCCCAGCTTGCGTAGATCAACCGCAGGTTGGATGGGTTGCAGCGACCACGCGGGCGGAAACTCTCCGGGATGACTTAGATTCGCCGGGAACCTGGTATTTGATTCCAGCGTGGAAGTGGGCAGCCTGACTTCACCGGTTCAAATTGATTTTTGTGAACAAACGCCTGCCCTGGCATCCATCGCGGGGTTTCAATGCCGGTGCTGATGCCAGGGTCAGTCATTTTTTTGCGTCGTGAGTCTGATCCGACAGACAGGGTTGCTTGATGAAGGATCAGGGTTTTTCATAGCGGCCGAGGAAGAGGATACTCTCGGTCGGGCGATGGCGAATCAGGAACAAGAAGGGCCGATCTGCTTTAAAGACCTTCGGCTCTCGCGGGGGCAGGACGGCCGTGGGACGAACAACCACGCCCGTTGCTGCGGCGGCTTCGGTGCCTTCTTCATTGACTTCGACAAAGGCTTTTTGAATTACGAGCGAGATTTGCAGCTTTTCCGGGCCGGCCGACATGCCCGAGAAGTCAGCATCAGCAAAGGCTCTTTTCATTCCCAGTGCTTTGAGTGGGTCGTTCAACGGATATTCCGTTTCTAGCTTGAATTTCGGGAACGTCAGATTCAATTCAGGCTCGGAATGAATTTTGCTAAACCAGAGTTTGACTTGCTCCGCTGTCAGCTTTTTTTCGAAATCGGCCAAGCCATCCGGCCGGCGGGGGAGAAGGACAACCATCGAGGCGGCACCACCTTTGTACGGCAGTTCCGCGATTTGAAAATCTTCGAACTCGGCATATCCATATTGCCCAGTTCGCTGCATCATCGGGGTGGATTCTTTGGTGCCGTTGGCAAGCGTAAACGGCAGGTTTTTCGTTTGGTCTTTCTTGAACTCTGCTTCCCACTGGCCTTTGAAATAGATGGCATTGGCAAGGACCATTCGGGTCAGGGGGGTGATGGTGCCCTCGGCGAGCAGGTTGCGAATTTTTTCGCGAGTTTCTTTTTCGACCCACTGATTAATGGCGGCTCGGGCTTGTTCCGGTGCAGATTGAAAGTCGGCTTCCTTCAAACCCGCCCCATAGAAACTCGTAACCCGCGTTAAAAACTCATTTCGCCACGGGTAGCCTTTTTGGCCCCAGATCGCGTTCGCTACCGAGAGCTCAAAACCACGAGTTTTCGGATCCCCGGCGTTCAACTGCGCGAAGAGTGTCTGGAAGCCGGCGTCGGTCGCGGCGTCATTCGTGGGCAAATGCAAGACGTTCCGCATTTCCTCCAGAGTTTCACCCCGGGCCCCCGCGGCGGTCATCCCGAGGGCTGCTGACACACTGAAGGGGGAATAAAAGATGTTTCCTTTCGTTTTTCCAAGTTGTCGGTACAACTCGATGCCGAATTGCGTGTTCCCTTCCACCACCGGATTTTTCTCGGGGTGTTGCTGGGCAAGCAAGCGGCCTGGGGTCATGGCGGCTAAACCTGAAGCGGCGAGGAATGCCCGGCGAGTCAGCGGCCACATAACGATACCTCCTCGGTGTGATGAAAACATCCTCCCCTTTATTTGACGTAGACTTCACCTGCTAAGATGGTGGGATGTCAGGAAAATTCTGTGAAATTTTCGCTCCGGGAACGTTGCCCGAGCGTGATCGGTGCAAGTATGGACTCGGGAACCGGAATCTGGCAATGTCTCCGCGCCCGGCATAGTAAATTCCCAGCCCGATGTTATTTGGCTTTCCCTTCCACCACTTTCGTTGTGTTGAGGATTTCTTTGATTGTTTCCAGAGCTTTTTCACACTCTTCTTTTGTTTTGAATCCTTTTGGCGCGATCGCCAGCGACTTGTCATCGGGTCCCTTGATTCGGAAACGGAAGCCGTCTTTGGCCTCGTAGATTTCCGCGACGCCGGGTCCTTCGATCTTATTTTTCTTCTTCGGCTCCTCCGCGGGGGCGAAGCTCAAGCTCAGCATGGCAAGCAGCAATCCGAATCCCGCGAGACGTAGACCGATGCGATTCATGATGAACTCCCGGAGTCCGTGGAAATGCCATTCAGATACGATGCTGATGAGATTATCGGAACCGGTTCTCGATCTTGCCACTCTTAAATCGATGAATTTTCCGAGGGAGTGATCTTTGCAGTTGCCCGGCTTATTCCAAAGCTGAGGGTGGGGAATCGAGGTTCGGCGAGGTTCCTGTCATCCGCTTAGGATCGGGCGGGCAGCGGCGATGCCAGTCGGTGACTTGTTCGTAGAGATGCCCGGCTTGCAACAAGGTTTCTTCGGCGAAGTGCGGGGCCAGCAATTGCAAGCCGATCGGCAAACCGCAGCGGCTGAAGCCGCAAGGAAGGCTGAGACCGGGGATGCCCACTAAATTCGCCGAGATGGTGTAAATATCGGAAAGATACATCGCCAGTGGATCGTTGACTTTGCTCCCGATCGGAAAGGCGGGGGTCGGCGAGGTCGGCCCTGCGATCAGATCACATCGTGAAAAGGCTTCTGCAAATTCTTGGGCGATCAAGCGGCGGACCTTCAATGCCTTGAGGTAGTAGGCGTCGTAGTAACCGCTGGAAAGTGCGTAGGTGCCGAGCATGATTCGCCGTTTCACCTCCGGGCCGAACGCTTCGGCACGGCTGCGACTCATCGTCGTTGCCAGATCCCCCGCGATGGCAGTCCGGTGCCCGTAGTGCATGCCATCGTAGCGGGCCAGGTTACTCGATGCCTCGGCCGTGGCAACCAGATAATATACAGCCACCGCGTAGTCCGCTGCATGAGGCAGCGAGACGTCGACCAGCGTTGCTCCTCGAGCAACGAATTCCTGCAGCGCTGCCCGGGTGGCTGCCTCGACTTCGCGATCCAGGCCGGGTAACTCAAAAAACTCGCGGGGCAAACCGATTCGAAGCGGCTGCGGAGGCATGGTCAGACGCTCCGTATACCGTGGCACGGGCCGTGGCACGCTGGTGCTGTCTCGTGGATCATGCCCAGCGATGACTTCAAGCAGCAGGGCAGTATCAGCCACGGTGCGAGCCATCGGGCCGATTTGATCCAGTGAACTCGCAAAAGCGACCATACCGTAGCGAGAGACACGGCCGTACGTCGGTTTCAGACCGACAATGCCGCAGAAGCTGGCCGGTTGACGGATCGAGCCGCCCGTGTCGGTGCCAATGGCCAGCGGGGCTTCCCGGGCAGCGACCGCAGCGGCCGAGCCACCCGAAGAACCGCCAGGGTTGCACTCGGGATTCCACGGGTTGCGGGTCGGCCGAAATGCGCTGGTTTCGGTCGAAGACCCCATCGCAAATTCATCCAGATTGGTTTTGCCGATCAAAATGGCATCGGCGGCCCGTAATCGCTGGATCACCGTGGCATCATAAGGTGGGTGGTACGATGCCAACATCCGGCTTGCGCAGGTCGTCGGAGTTCCACGAACACAAAGCAAATCCTTGATGCCGACAGGAATGCCTGCAAGCAGCCCGACGGGTTGCCCCGATCGCCGTTTCGCATCGACCGCCTCGGCTTGACGGATGGCCTCGGTTTCATCGACGTGTAAAAACGCTTGAATGATTGGCTCTTGCTGGCGAATTCGCTCAAGAAACGCTTCGGTAATCGCCACGGCGGAGAGTTCGCCGGCCGCGTGTGCCTGGCGGAGTTGCATCGCCGTCAGATCGTAGACCGTCATGTCAGGTTCGGAACTCACGGGGCACCGTTTCTTGCCGGCGATTGCGTCTCGATAAAGAATCGGGTGGCGCTGCTCGATGTCCTGTCGCCGCTAGCTGTCGTCAGCCCTCGGACTCGAAGACGGCCGGAACCGCGAAATACGCACCGGCTCGCGCGGGCGCGTTATGCAGAGCCGCATCGACCGGAAGGGAATCGTTCGGCTCATCATCACGAAAGACATTATCCAGCGGCATCGGGTGGGCCAGAGGTTCTATCCCTGTTGTATCAATCGCTTGCAATTGATCGACAAAGCCGAGAATGCGATTGAGTTGCTCGGCCATGCCGGCAAGCTCTGATTCTGAAAGATCGAGCCGTGCGAGCCGGGCAACCTTCCGGACTTCGTCAGGTGATAACGACATACAAAGATCCGTTTGTACCGACTGTCGATCTCGCACAATCCCGGCAACTCGATTGCGACCCCCGGGTCAAAGTTGCGAACTGAGCGGAAGTGCCAAAACGCTGACCGTTACACCGTGATGCTGCCGAAGGGCTGTTTTTTCAACGGTTTCACCACCAGACCGCTGCGAATGGCCGCGGTTGATACCCAGACCCGTTTGACTTGCCCGTCAATCACACATTTCACCCGCTGCAAGTTCGGTTTGAATTTTCGCCGACTGATGCCTGTAATCTTCTTTCCGACCCCGCCGAGATATTTTGCTTTGCCCCGATAGGTTTTCTGGTTTCCGAAGGTCACGGTCCGATCGGTGAATACACATTTCTTCGACATGATGCCAATTCTCCTGAATCTGCCGTGCAGAATATCATCAAGAAAATTCTTATAATAACCGTTCCATTGCGCATGACAAGCGGTGTTATTTTTCGCTAGGTGAAACGGAGTCATTCGATTCTGCAGCCCGGCACCCCGGAAAGTCCATCGAAGCCGCACAGGTCGTGAGCCGAACACTGACTTAGGTCCGGGAACACTGGCAGGGTAAGGGATTGCTCGCAGCTTCGACGGTAGCTGATAAAAACTGCTGAAATTGCTTTTTCGGTCGGGACTTGTTGTCGCTGAAGCGAAAAACAGTTGCCCGCAGTGAATTTTACCTCGGTCGTCGCGGTTATATTCCCGTCTGCATCGGAGATTCGAATCCTAGAATACAACGAGAGCCACGGTAAGGAATTCGATTGTCAAAGCTGCCTCGTGGTTCATGAATGCTTCTGCTTGCTGGAACCCTCCCGCCCACGATCGCTTCTTATAAACTGTGCTAGACGCTGCTTGTTCGGAGTCGGCCGATGACTGAGACAACTTTGCCCCGTTGGTCCACCCGGGATTTGCCACTCATCGCCAAGCTGGTGCTGACGGTGTTCCTAGTGTCAGTCGGGCTTGGTTATTTTTCGGCTTTGGTCCAGTTGCATTTGCAACACTCGAGCCGCCAAGGTGATCCGCTGCCATCACTGACCGACGTTGTTGAACATTTTTCCGGACTGAAACCGTTTACGGACGGCGATCGACCGAAGTCAAAAATCGAGGTGTTGATAAG
>Ga0209017_10000474_pt1 | contig 39622 bp, 21 predicted proteins | sample YNPBryunderm2012_FD_185812 | JGI IMG/M metagenome (GOLD analysis project Ga0209017, IMG submission 185812) | Anoxygenic and chlorotrophic microbial mat microbial communities from Yellowstone National Park, USA - YNP Bryant MS undermat 2012... ...
CTTCACTGGGTTCAATTGGGGTTCCACGAACAAATTGATGATGAGCCTCACAAGATAGTGAACGCTTGCCCAAACCGAACCGAAAACCACTTTGAGTCCCAACGTGGTTTGGCTTTCGCCCATTCGATAACGCAGCCAGAGATCGACCTGGTAGAGGGTGGCCTCGATTGCCTGGGTGATTGCCTTGAACAGATCGACGAAGAAGCCGACGAAGCCGGGCACCACCTCGAAGATGAGGAAGGAGACCGATTGCACCGTCAGGTCGAGGGCGATTTCCTGAAGGTCCTGGCCGGGTTTGGAGTTGAGGATGAAGTTGACTGCCAGGAACAGCGGCCCACCCACGAACGCCAGCAACGACAGGCCGGCTTGTTCGGACCCTCGGGGTAGCAAAGGCCAGATCACCGCACAGATCGCCAGGGGTTTAACCAGATACCGCCAGGAGAAGAGGAACGTCGGGCTTTTGAGGATCGCGCGGGTGATGGGATTGGTCAGCAGGTACCGGGGCAGGTCGATTGCCAGGTTGCGTAGACCCCGACCCACCACCCGCGCCGTCGAGGCGGCCAGGGCGCGGAAGCGTCCCGAGTGGATTAAGCCGAAGAAGAGCAGACCCAGGGTGAGGACGAGCCACGGGGTTCCCAGATGGATTCCCCAGTGGTGATGGGGATCATACCCCAGGGGTTCGCCGGCGGGTTCGCCCGCAGCCGCGGTGTGGTCCGGAGCCGTCGGGGGGGGGCCGTAAAGCAGGGGGTTGACGATCCATTCCAAAACGGTGTGGTCCAGGCCGGCCAGCAGGAGATAGGAGCCGCCGAAGGGGAGTCCGACGTACCAAGCCAACCAGCGTCCCACTGCGTTGCCGAATAAGAGGGAACTGAGGCGATGTAGGAACCGGAAATAGATCTCCGCCGGACGGTAGGCACCCCGCAGTTCCTCTCCCAGGGCGTGGTCGGTTTGGAGCAGACGGTCGCGGAACAGCACCGCGCCCCAGGGGGTGGCGTCGTCGAGCTTGAGGGCGTTGCGGGCCACCGCGTCGCGTAGGTCGCCGTAGCTGAGGAACCCGTGACTAACCAGGCGGTCGAGCAACTCCTCCTCGATGGTGTTGCGGGCGGCCTGCTCGGGCAGGTTGGTTGGATGCCAGCCTTGTTCGCGTAGCACCCGCTCCAGAACTGGTCGCACTTGGTCGCGTAGACGCTGCTCTAGGCGGCTCAACTCGGTTTGGATCATGCCGGCGAGCAACGAGCGGTTGGCCTCGTCGAGTTTGACCAGACGCGCGCGGCGAGCCGCCTGGCGGAGGTGGCGGTGGGCCTGGATTTCGGACTGGAACGGCAGATCGCGTTTGAGCGGTCCCCTCCCCCACCGCTTGAGCCAGCCCAGCAGGTCGATCCGCGACAAGGGCCGCTCGGTATCGACGCACACCTTTTGCAGGTCGTGGAGCAGGCGGGCTTCGTGGGTGAGCGTCAGCCCGTTGCCGTTGGAGGCGGGGACCAACAGGGCGGCGATCATCTCCCGCCAAGTCTCGACCGTCTCGGCATCCAGCTTGAGCGCGTGGCCGAGGCGTTCGGCTAGGATGTCGATTTCCCGATCGGGGAGTTGGAGTTGGGGAGAATGGTCCGGTTCGTTGAACCGCGCTGCTTTCATGCGGGCCAGAGCCGCCCGCACTAAATCGCCGTGATCCCGCTGGCGTTCGGCTCGGCGAAGTTGACGGCGGGTTCGACGCCGTATCCGTCCAGCTTTCAGACGCCGCGTCAACGATCTAGTTGGGGGTGGTTGTTCGACGCTTGAGGATGCCGCCGCGGCAACAGGTTGGTCGCCACCTTCACGGAGCGGTTCGGCCACGAGATCGTCCTGAGTCAAGGCCGGGTTCCAGGTCGCGTCTCGGATTGGTTCGCCGACCCGCAGAGCGTCCAGACCCACTGCCTGCCTGATCGCCTGGGGGGGGGGATCCACGGGAAGTCCGCGAAGCTGGGTGGATCGGAACAGCTCTTCAGCCGCCACGTCCCGCTCGATCTGAATCGCCACGGTTTTGGGGTCGGACAAACCGGGGAAGGTCACGTCCAGTCGTTCGGGGTGGAAGAACCGCAATTCTAACCAGACCGCCGCGAACTCGATGAAGGTGGTCGCGTCGTCGTAGGGAGGCAGCAACAGGTCGTCTTCACGCAGAACCTGACGGATTTCCTCGAACGCGGGACGCCCCACCAACTCGATCCGGTCTCGCAGGTCGGCGGTGGTGAATCGTCCGGTGTCGATTCGATCCCGCAGACGGGCGTGAACCTTGGCGTGAAACAACAAACGGCGGAAGTGGCGCAACGCCTGTTCGACAGGCAAGGCGCGGAGTTCCTCTGGCTCGGGGCGGGCCAGCAGGAAAAGCCAGTCGGGCGTGGGGACCTCAAGCGGGAGTTCCAGTTCCTCGCGGGTGACGATCTGGAGGCCAATCTCGCCTCGAATTGCCCAGCAATGGCTGTGAGGAACGTGCCAGATCCCGCCCGCTGCGGCTCCGCCGCGTTCGGCGTCGGCGGTCAGGACTCGCCTCATAATGCGCCGGGGAACCAGAACGACTCCGGGATCAAGTTCGCGGAGGCGACCAAGCAAATCCTCGCTGTCGAGATGGACCGAGGAATCCAGACCGGGAGCGTGGAGCGACGGAAGGGGCATAGAGGGTCGTATCTCAAGGTCAGGTGAGTCCGGGGTTGCCGAGCCGCGCTGTCCCGAACAAGGTCGGTTTGAGGAGCCGCCAATCGAACCGGTGGTTCCTGGCTTCGTCACGCTCCATGTTGCGACGGGGTGGTCGGGCGACACATGGGAATCCAGCGATCGACCCCAGGGCCCGTCTTGTGCGTGTTCCCTTCGACATCCTCTTGGTGGTTCGGGAAAGGGGTCGTTCCTGAGAGTCGGGAGGTGGCGTCCGCCTAGGGTGCTTGGTCACTTTGGCTTTGGGAGGCGGACGCTCCCGCTTGGCAAGGCAACTCGTTGATCGAGCCACAACCCTCGGGCAGTTTGGCCTCCTCGATGAGCATGTTGGGGATATCGTCAACGATCGCGAACCGGACTCCGCACCCACAGATCAATTCGTTTCCCTCCTTGACCAGGGCGGGTCCGCCGGGGTTCATCGGACAGCGAAGAACCGAAAGCAGGAACTCGTCAACCATCGACGGCACATCTCCTTCAGCCGAAGTTTGCTTTGCGGGTCGTCCGGTTCGTCCCGGAGGTGGTTCCCCGATGGCCTTCATTATGACGGAAAGGGGGGGAATCCGAAAAGATGGTTCGAAAACGCTTCCATGAGAGCGGAATGAACAGCGCGACGCCGATTGTTCCGCTTGGCAGGCGCGGATTCATTCCACGGAGCCGCAAGCCGCGATTGATTTCGCCAGGCCGCCGATTTTCGGGGCGGGGACTCTTTGCCACGATGCCTTGACCGGATCAGCTGAATCAATCGTTCCAACCGATCGAAAGCAATCGTGAATTTGGGTCATGGAATGAAGAATCATCGGTTAGGTTGTTGTAAATTGCCAGAGTGCGTTGGGTTGAATGCGATTCAGCGTCGATTGGTCGTGGGGCTTCCAGGCGATCCTGCCTTCGCGTCGCCTCTCGCCCTTCCCGCCGCATCCACGTCCGAGACTTGCTCACCATCGTCATCTGTCACGCAACGGGTGGACCGCCTTGGGTTGGAACGCGCTGCCAATCCGCTTGCGGAAGTGATCGGGCTGAGTCATCCAAGAGGATTCACCGATGAGTGTTCGGCTTCTTCCGTGGTTGCGCCCGTCGAGTCGCCCACGAATCCATCGACGGACGAGGCGGGTTCGTTTCGCAAGGACGAAGCTTGAGGGAGCGCAGTTAGAACCTCGTTGGGTTCCCACCCAATCGGGATGGGTCGCACCGTTACCGTTACAGGAGTCAGCCGGGTTGGTCGAGTCGCTCCAGGCCGCGTTGCCGTCGAACAACGCAGGCTGGGAATGGCCGGGAATCCTGGATTGGGGGGTGGGCGGGGGTGGAGTCGCCGCCGACGGTGCTCTTCCCACCACCGGGTCGCTGTGGGTCGCGTCGTTGCGGGTGTCCAATCTGGATTATCGCGCGGGTTCGCCCCGAGCGCAGTTGGACGTGGCAACCCCGGAGGGAATTCGTCCGGCGTCGGGCTGGCCGGTGGTTTTGCTCATCCACGGCGGGGGGTGGTACCGCTTTTCCAAGGAGTCCATGACGCCATTGGTGGATGCGCTGGTCCGACGCGGATACGCTGTGGTGAACATCAATTACACGCTGTCGCGGCCCAACGCTCCAAGTTGGCCTCAATGCCGCGACGATGTTCAAGAATCGGTGCGTTGGATCAAGCGAAACGCCGGGCGCTTTGGTCTGGATCCGGAGCGGATCGCGGCAGTTGGTCAGTCGGCGGGGGGCCATTTGGCGCTGATGGTGGGGCTGAGCGATCCGATGGTCGCCGCCGACGGGGTTTCCTCGGCAGTGCGGGCGACGGTGTCGCTCAGTGGTCCCACGGACCTCAGCGCGCTGGCGTCGCGCAACGCCGTGGCCGCCTCTCGAATCCAAGGACTAATGGGATTCTCCCCCAACCGCGCTGATGCCGATCAGATGGAACGGTTGCGGGCCGCTTCACCGCGATTTTACGTCTCAGCCGGAGATAGTCCTGTTCTGCTGATTCACGGCGACCGCGACAACGTGGTCCCAATTGGCCAGTCCCGCGCCCTGGCCGACCAACTCGCCCTGGCCGGCGTGGTTCACGACGTGGTGATCTTGCGTGACGCCACCCATGAATCACTGTTGGCCTCCGATCTCCATCGCGTCGTCGAGACCATCGACCGATTCCTTCAAGTTCATCTCCATTCCAAAAACTTTCCACCTTCTCCCGACAATCAAACCAGCCCTTCTCCAACCCAGCGTCCCACATTGCCCAAGAATCCTGATCGCAATCCGCGATTTTCCCGGTCATATCCCCCTCAGCGGTTCCGCAGGTCCATTCCTACGCCACCGCCTCAACGTCCCAAGATCCCTTTTTTCCCTGTTTTGCGCAATCCGACTTCTTCCGCTTTGGCATCCCTTGTTCCCCCCAGTCTGTCCTGACCGGGGGCGGAGTTGGTTTGAGGGCGTTGGAACGAAGGGCATCCACACCGGGCATGCCAGGCTTGATCGCAAAGGCGAGAAGGTAAGCAAGCGCCAACTGCCCAACCGTTTCCAATTGGGCGTGGATTCCCCATACAAAAGGATGAGCGGAGGCATCGTCGTCACGACACAACTCCTTCTGACGAGTGGACCTGGCGGTTTGCTTTCCCTCCATGACGAGATTCACATTCCTGGCGGTTGGTAGGAAGAGCGAATCCGCCCGTTACTCCTTACACCTACCATCCAATCTTTGGAGGGTTTTCCCTAATTTCGCCCTGATTTTGCTTTCTTTGTCTTGAACCCTGGTTGGTCTTCGACTAGATTCCCGACGAAGACCGGAACCACGCCGATCCTACCCCGCGGCGGTGCGGATCGGAGTCGGCACGTTTGTTCAAACATGACAGCGCTTAGCCCAAAGGCGAGCCGAAACGCGGCCCAACCGCTTTCGGTATGGGTTGTTTATTGAACATCGTTCCTCGCGGAATTTGATCCCGGCACCATCTATTGCAGCCGAACTTGAAGAAAAAACGCCAAAATCCGCATAACCTATTTCCATTTTCGGGATTTGTTGCCATGATTTGGTTGACGACCTGATGAGGACTTCGGATTGAGGTCGCATCGAAGCTTGCAATGAGCTTGGTCGGCGGTTGACCCGCACCCCTGGCCGTGTTGCCCGGGAGGGGATGTGGAGTGATGGATCGTATCAACGTCAACTCGCGGGAACAGGGATGGGGAAGACGGTGAAGCGGTTTCCATGCTTGGGACAGTCGCAAGGGGGATCCTTCGCAAGGCCTGACGCAACAGTAGGTTGAGTCGGGACGTTCGATCCCCTTACGATTCCGAACCTAGTGAGACGAACGGATTGATAGACAAATGAACATTGGGACGATTTGGATCCGGTTGGGTTCGGAGGTCCGAATTGATCCGTGGGAGATGATTTCATGAAACTGGATTCCGAAGAGATGGCGGGTCTTCAGAATGCCTTGTCCGAAACGCGGTCGGGATCGTCGCGTCGTCGCGGTGTGACGCGGCGTCGGGGGGTGCGATTTCGTCCCGAGGGGACCTTGGCAACGCAGGCGTTGGAAACACGGGTGCTGCTCAGCGCGCTTCCAGTGGTTTCCTATCGGATCATGCCGGACGGGTTTTACGATAGCCGACTCCATGAAAAGATGGACCAGCTTTATGGTCCCGGGGTCTGGCAGGAGGCGATCGCCTCGGCGGCCCGCACCTGGTCGGAAGTAGGCGTGGTGGAGTTGGTCGAGCGGAGCCAGGCTGGGGGCACCGCCTTTTCGGTCATGATCATGGAGGGCGGCACGTTCTCCTCCAATAGTCCGGGGCTGGCGGTCCGCAACCAACCGGGGATCGGTCAAGTTTATCTCAATGTCGAAGCCATCGCCCGCGGCAATGTCGATCTCCAAACGTTGATGCTCCACGAGTTCGGCCATGTGCTGGGGTTGGAACACATCAACGACGGAACGTCGGTAATGGCTCCTTCCTACAACGGGGTCAACCGCGTGCTCTCCAGCGCCGATCAAGCGGCGTTGCGGGCGATTTGGCCGCGTCCGGTGTTGGTCACGAGCGTGCTGAATTTGGATACGACCGCGCCGGAGGTGGGTCGAACGGTCACCTTGACCACACAGATTCGCAACCCGGCCAGCGTTGGGGCCAATCCGGTTCAGTTGCGGTTCGCCTTGCCGGGCAATGTGCGGTTGGCCGGTCCCGGCAATTCCAACGCCTGGGTGGATCAGGCCACGGGTGAGGTGGTGGTCGATCTGGGGCGGATTCCGCCGATGATGACCACTGCGCGGATCGTTCAAATTCCTCTCGTGGCCGAGCGGGCGGGAGTCGGTCAGATTCGGCTGACGATTCCCGGCAACGATCCACGAGTCAACGCTGGAACCGGCAACGCCACGGCCACCATCAACGTGCTGGGACCGGTCGCCCCTCCGGCGACTTCCCCCCCTGCCCCGATTTCGTCAACCCCGTCCATTCCGTCGCCGACGCCAGCTCCGCCCAACGCGGCGACTCCTCCCACCACTCCAACGACTCCTCCCACCACTCCAACGACCCCTCGCCCGGCTCGCCTCGCCGTCCTGCCTCGCCGCAACCTGCCACACCGAGCTCATCCGGCTCTTCATCGTCTCCAAGGCAACCCGGTTCAGACCCGCGCGACCTTGCCTGTCTGGTTACGTGGGACTCCTCGACGCGACGTCTCGCCTTCAACCGTTGGTTTCGTCTGGAGCCGTTGAAACAACCTCACCCCCTTCCTTTCCTCGCTCATCGGCAATCCCCCGACGCGGTTGGTCACCTCCAACCTCCGCGTCGGGCCACTTCATTGGATTCCAACTCCGTGACCGTGGATGGACGAATCTCCACGGCTCGATGTTGTCTGACCGTCACTGAAGGTCGCCGGACTCCCACGACCCTGATCCTATCCCGCGGTTCGAGATGTCAAAATCGAATGTCTGATTCTTGGTCTTGGAGGGTTCCATCCAGGGGCGTCCTCTTGACGGCGGCGGCCTTTTCGTACACGCTTGCTCCGCGCTTTTGACGAACCGGCATTCACGACGAATGACGGATGGCACGATTGAGCGGAGCGTGGAACCTGACCCCCTTCAGCTCTTCGGTCGATGGACGCCGAGGAAGCATTCCGTCGACTTAATGATAGCTGCGCGCGCTTGGATCCGACGCTCATGAACCCACACCCCGCCGATTCTCACCTCGGTTGGCTAGCCTCTTCATCCACGACCCTTGCCTCAACCCCCTATCATTCCTCCGGCAACGGTCATTTGACTCGGCCGTCGTTAGCTGATCGACTGACCGCCGTGCGGACGCGGCTTGAAGAGTTGCAAACCTTGGCCCAACGGCTGGCGCGAACCCTAACGGATTTGGGCTGTGATGCCAATCCTCACCATGTGTTGTGGTGTCACGCCTTGACCCGACTCACCCATAGTCACGGGGATCTGCAAGGACGCCTCAACGCCTTCGAGCGTGTCCGTGCCCTGGAGGATTGGCCCCCTGACGAAGCCCACGCCTGCGTCGATCGCTTCGAGGTTGATTTAGACGAGCTGGAACATCAGTTCGCCGCGCTCGAAATCCAAATCGCCCGCGCCGCGGCGTGTGAGGGAGCCGACTTGGCCAGTCGCGGCGGGACCGTGGTCCCGTCCACACGCGAACCTTTGACGATTCGACCCTCTGAAGTCAATCCGGGTGCTCGCCTTTACGCCTTCATTCTCTATGACGCACTCCGAACCGCTTCGGAATGGGTTGAGGTCGCACCAGCCCACGAGGATTGGCCACCTCCGCCGATCGCCGCATCCTCCCCGGTGGGCCATTTCTTCGACCAGCCCGACCTCTTAGCGGAGATTACCCAGGCAACGCGTCGGTGTCGATCCGATGATGTCCTCTCATTGGGTCCGACACCGATTCCCGCTGGCCCCGTGGTAAGTGTGAGTGTGGTTCAGGCATGCGCGGGGACGCCAGCCACAGTTTTGATGGATGATCGGCGAATCAATTTGCGAAACCGCGACTGCCCTCCCGTTAAAATCGATCTATCCGTCAAAAAAAGGGAAAGTTCCGGAAAACGGCGAAATTTTCACCCCATTCATTTCGTTGAGGAGTTTCTGGAAGACATGGAGAAGATGGACGAAACGGAAACCCACCCGCGTTTGTAGAGGATTGCCAACCGCATGTCGCAAGGTTGGAGTTCCCTCGGCCTCGCCTCGGCGATGATAATCTCTTGGAGAGGGAAGAGACGGATCGTTCGAGAATGGCTCCACGACCGGATTGAATCGGTTTAATTCACCTTGTATCATTGGAGTATGGATTATGTCCAGCGGTACGCTGCGTCACAAGAAGCAACGCGATCTCGACAATCTGGAAAGAGAGGTGGCGCTGAATCTTTTCCGCACCAGTGATCGGTTTCAGATTCGCTTCACCCGGTTGCTGAGGGAGCATGGCCTGACTTCCTCGCAATACAACGTGCTTCGGATTCTGCGGGACGAAGGCCGGCCGATGCCGATTCTGGAGATCGCCTCCAAGACCATCGCGGTGGTGCCGGGAATCACTGGCCTGATCGACCGTCTGGAGAAGGCGGAACTGGTGGTCCGCGAGCGTTCCGAGGAGGATCGTCGGGTGGTCCGGGTGAACATCACCCCCAAGGCCCGCATTCTGCTGGAGAATTTGGATCAGCCGCTCGCCGAGCTGCATCGCCGTCTGCTCAGCCATATGGATAAAAGTGAACTCGTCGAACTATCCCGGCTGCTGGAAAAAGTCCGTCAGGGGTTGGCCGAAGGATCTTCCGACGAGATCGACCCGGTCGATCGCCACTGATGCCACGCCAAGAACCGACGAGTTAGCTGAGCTGAGCTGAGGAGACCAGATTGGATTGGGTCTGATCTCCCGCCGGGTCTCGGGTTTTCATGTCAAGCAAAAAAAGAGAAAAGGCAAAGAACGAGCAGAGGCTCAACGTCGTCGTGACCGGAACCACGCGACTTGAACCCAAGCGGAGTGGCTCTTGAAGAGCCACGTCACGGCGAGTCTGCCCACGAGGGTGGGGAGACTCGCTGTGTTCGTGATGACGCTACGCGATCGATCGGCTCGATTCGTGTTAGAATCAGTTCACGCTCGACGTGTGCGCCGTCGTTCAAACCCCGAGGAATCCCCGACGATGAGTTCAACGGACTCCCCTGCTCCCCGTATTTTGGCGTTCGCCGGTAGCTTGCGCCGCGACTCGTTCAACAAGAAGTTGGTGCGTCTGGCCGCTCGGGGAGCGGAACAGGCCGGCGCGATGGTCACCCTGGTCGATTTGGCCGATTACCCTCTGCCGGTCTTCGACGAGGATCTCGAAGCTCGGGGAACGCCCGAATCGGCCACGAGGCTGAAGCGTCTGTTTTTGGATCATCAGGGTCTGCTGATTGCTACTCCCGAATACAACGGTTCGCTTCCCGCTGCGCTCAAAAATGCGCTGGATTGGGTGTCGCGTCGGGCCGAGGGCGAACCGCGTTTGGCCGCGTTTCAAGGCAAGACCGCCGCGGTGATTTCGGCCTCCACCGGCGTTTTCGCGGGGGTGCGCTCCCAACATCACCTGCGGGCGATCCTGAATCATGTGGGCGTCAACGTGCTCGGGCAAACCGTCATGCTCGGCGAGGCCGGTTCCGCCTTCGATCTGCAAGGCGAGCTGCTCGACGCCGACACCCAGGCTCGAACCTTGGCGGTGGGTTCCGCCTTGGCCCGCGTGTTGCGCAAAGATTGACGTTTCTAAGGAGTTCAAGCAGTCGGTTTTGCTCGACACCATCGCGCGGGTCGATGACTTCACGTCTGTCGGGTCGCTGGCGGGACAAGTCGCTAACGATGCTGATGATGTTGCTGAGCGATCCGGCCTCCTTGGTCGGGTACGCCTACGAGAGCGATCCGATAACGACACCCCAACATCGATCGGCACCTTCTAATCTTGAAGCAATTCTTGACCGATCGAGCGATTCCCCACGGACACTTCGACCAAACATGTCGAGTCGAGGAGTTCAAAACGTTCCGCGTTTCGCCCTAGGATTGAGTCGATCACTCCGACATCGGTCCTGACACGCCGGTCGGCAATGATGTCTTCGCTGACGTGGTCAAAAAGGAACTTGTGGACTGGCTCGACCCTAAGCCACCCATCTTTTGCGATGACGGTCGGTCGCCTGTGAGGCTTCGTGGCGACTTCCACGAATGAACGCCGACGGCGGACATTCGGGAGGAGATGTCTCGAATGTCCGCCGCGTCGATTGGACATGTTCGATACGGTTCGAACACGACACGCCTTGGGGTGTGGGTGTCCGATTCGTGTGATTGGGTTGGATTCGGCGGAGCGCGGGGAAGTCGGGGCAAGGCGCGACGAAGGGACCAAGCGCCTCGGCGAGGGATCGTCGATCCCGCCCGACGAAGGGGATCTTGAAAAAGATCGCCCCGTCTCCGGTGGTCTCGACCGCCGTTGCCGACGACGAGTCCGACGGAGTTCGCTGGGCTCCAGGTCTCGGTGAGCCTTCGACCCAAGAAGGAGGGATCACGGGCCGCCGACCAGCGGGAACGGTCGCGGGCGAGGGCGAGAGCCGTCTCGTCCAACGCAGGGAGGAGTTTTCGAGCGTCGATCGGATGATTGGAGGAAGTGGGAGGGTCCGGCGGGATCGTCTCCCCTTCACACCACTCCTCGTCGATGCTCGCGCCCCGCGGTTCGAGTACCGTCTTCGTCTCGCCGCTGATCGGTTCCCAGCGACGGTGGATCACCATCCGTTCCGGAGCGATTCGCCACCCGTTCGGTCGATCCGCCGATCGTCCAGGGCGACGTTCGCCCAAACTCTCCATCCAGTCATCCAGGGACCAACCACTGGCGAACGGTCCGGCGTCGGGCATGATCCGCGGCAGAATCGGTTCGCGGTGAACCACCACGGGACGTTCGGCGAACGTCGCGGTGGTCGAGGGCGCGGATTCGGACTTGGGTGAGTCCGCCTCCGGGGACGCATCGGGTTGGTCAGCGATGAGTCCAACTTCGCCGGCGGTGGTCGCACGGGACGGATCAAACATCGCGTCCCTTGGTTCGACGACCGCAACGATGTTGACGGGGACCGTCTCGTTCATCAACCTTCCGAGCCAATCCGTCGGGGGGACGCATCGGTTGGGGCGTTCGGCGAACGGACGGGTTGAGAGCAGGCCGAGCCAGCCATCGGGAAGGACCGGCTGAGCGTGGACCGCCCACCGGATCTCGTCTTCCTGGTGCGGGCCGACCTGGCGCAGCAACGGAACCGCTGCCTTGTCGTCGGGCCGATCGTTCAGAGAACCGATCGGAGGATGGAATTCGATTCCCTCCTCGATCAATGCCTCGGCCGCGGAACACGTCGGGGTCTCCGACGGCTCGCACGGTTCGAGGGAGGCTTCGGGAGCGGCCGAGTCCATGCGGAGTTTCGCGGATTCGGCCACGATCGGAACGGCGAACCAGGTTGGGGAGCGCGAATCTCCTTGGCCTGGGGGCGGTTCGGGGTTTGGATCAGCGCCAGCCGTCCGGGAATCGGCCAAGGTCTCGCGGACGGGGAGCGACCGGTTGGGGTGGTCGCCGCGCGCCGCCGCGGGGATGGCGTCCGGCCCGGCGACCATCTCGGTTTCGAGACGGGACGGGAGCGGTTCGTCCACCGCCGTGACGAGGCCGACGAATTCCCGGAACGCGAATTCCTCGGGAAGGGTCGTCTCCACGTCGGAAACCTTGAGAATCGTCTTCCCAGCCGGGGAGAGGTCCGCCGCTTGGTCCGCTTCCCATCGCTGGGGTGCGACGGAAGGACCAACGCGGGCGTGCTGAAGCGCGACTCCAGCATCTGACGGAATGGTGGCAGCCGCCTCTGGCTCGAACGTTGCGAAAACCGACATGGTGTCGGCGGCCACGCTCGGAAGTTCCGAAGAGGCTTCCAGCCGATCCGGCGACGAGACCCCGACCTCGCCGCGAGCGATCGGTGCAGCCGAATCGCCCTCGTCGCTGGAATCATTGACCCGTTCGCACGACCATCCCACGTCGATTCCGGAACCGGCCTGGGGTTCGAGTGGCCTCGAATTCACCTGAAGCCAAGCCGACAACTCGTTGTCCCCCAACGTTTGGGGAGGAGAGGGGTCGTCCTCCGTCGTCAAGGAGAGGGGAGTTGGGCGGAAGGCTTCGCCTCCCGGCGTGTCCAGGGATCGGATCGGGAACGACGTAGGGGAGAATGCCGTCGAGACGGGTTCAACCAACACAAGGGGCGCGGGGTGATTGACAACGCTCGTCCATGACGATTGCGTGTCGTCCGGCCCCACAAGGAGAGATCGCGTGGGGGTGGTGGTGTCCGCCGTGGTCTCGATCGCGTCGGCCAAGTGGGAATCCGTAGGTGAGACCAGCACAATGGGCGATGCGGCGAGGAGCGGCGCCAACGGAGCCCGCGCGATTTCCTGAACCGTGACCACGACCGAAGGATCAACCACCGCATTAGAAGAGTCGGCAGTGTGGCCTTGCCGCGCGGAGTTGGCTACATCGGTCGTTGAAGATGCGGTCAAGCGGAGCAGCGTGGTCGGAGCCGCCTCCTCGGCTCCGATGAGTGACGCGGAGGGTTCGGATTGAAGCTCGGAATCAGGCTGGACCAGAGCCGATGGCTTGGCGACCGCCACCGAAGCTGGTTCGACCTCCGAGTCGAACTCGACGGCGGCCTCAGCCCGCACATATTTACCCGACGAAACCCGAATCCATTGCGAACCGGCCGCTCCCGACCCCACGTTCAAGGAGGAGTCCTCTCCCTCGCCCGTCGTGTCCGGAGCCGGACCGTTCAAATGAGGTCCGCGTCGCCCTCGCGTCGAACCGGTTGGCCCGGTTCGCGTGACGCGGGGGCGACCACGTCGCGCCCGCTTGGGCTTGGTCGAGGCGGTCGAATCAGCGTGCGACTTGGCGTCCTCCTCTCGCCGGGTCGTCACGCCGGGGCCACTTTCGACCGTAGCTCCCTCCTGATTGGGAAATTGCCCAAGGGCGTTGATGGTGGTGGATGAGCAATCGTTGGTCCTCCGCTTCCAATCCGAGGCGTCGGGTTCCGATCCCTCCGCCACGTTGGTTTCCCAGCGCGTCGCGCGGAGTTGGGAGGAATCCTTTTCCTCTCCATCCGCTGCGTTGCGGAGCGGCGGAACGGCCTGGTCTTTGAGTCCGTCCTCCTCCTCAAGGACGGAGTTGAAATCGGTTGTCCAAACAATTGTTGCCACCACGGCCACCAGCAAGGGCGGCAGCCAAACCGACCAGTCGGCAAGTAGCCAACAGGCCGCTGGCAGCGTCACCGCCAAAAGCCACGACCACCACCAACCGTCCGAGTCTTCAAGGTCCTCGTCACCTTCCAAGGTGACGGAACCCGACGCCTCGCTCGGTCGCGTAGCATGTCGTGAAAATGACGGCTGCGCCGAGGGAAACCGAAACGTCTGAGCCAGAGCTTCGAACGCTCGGCTTCCCGCCAGGGGTTCGGACTCCCGAAACCGCGTTTGGACGCTCCCACGTCGCGGGCGGTCCCAGGAGTTCCAATCCAATGGGGAACAAGCGCCGGGATGGACGTGGGACGTGTGATTGACCGCGTCGATCGGATCCTGGCCCGAACACGCTTTGATCCCCACGCCCAGCCTCCCCAAGAATCTTGATCCCAGCAATGGGAAATCGGCGCGGGGGACCAGCGGTCTTGGTTGATTCGTCGCCCGAAATCAACTTAGGGTTGGGATTGAATCGGTGGAGGTGATTGTGAGGAATGGGCGGTCAATTCAAACTCGAGTTCAGAGCTGGCGGTGATGCCTGCCACGAGGTCGCTTAAAACCAGACGGAGCCGATAGGGACCACTCGTCAGAGACGACGGGGGAGTGAAGGGAACATTGGCGTAGTAATCCAGACGGGGAAGACGACAAGAATCTTCGGCGCGACCGAGTGGTTCACTCCAAAGAATCCGATCCTCCGCAATCGAGACGATTTCCAAACGCGACTCCAAGGTAGAATGATACTTCGCGTCCTGCTCTGACGCGGCTCTGACGCCCATGAGTTCCGCGTAAAGAATCACCGTTTGTCCGGCATTGAGCCGAGCTGGTTCAATGGGTTCGTAATTGCCGAACCCTTCGACCCGGCGGCAAAGCGCCATGCGGACAATTCGCAAGCCGAACCCATCGTCAAGTTCCCGAAGCGCCAGTCGAATCCAGTCCTCCTGATTGGAGACCGTCGGGAGAGACGAGGATCGTTGCAGGTCTTCGCGCATCCAAGAAATCATCCGGGCGTGAATGGCGCGCCGAGCGCTGGGGAAGGTTGAAGAGGAGTCGTCCGTAGTGGAGGAGCGTTCGTTGAGGAGGCGGTTGAGCGCGGCCAGACCGGCGCGCCAACGTTCGGAGAACGGACCGGCTTCGGGGCCAAGGAGGCGTTGCCAGGCGTCGTCGAAATCCATGAGGACGTTGGTTGGTCCTAAAGGCGGCAACACCGGAGCACGCTCGAAGCGGGGGGGCTGAAATGCGTCGGGCAACGTCGAGGTCGTCAGGGTCGGATTCGCCATGGTCGCGGGGGTAGGCGAAAGGGGAGTCGTGGGCGTTGCCCGCCGTTGCTGCCCGGGACCACGGGCGGGTTGAGCCGGGGTTGTGGGACGGCTTTGGGAACGCTGTCGTGCCGTTTCGGGGGACGCGGGAGGAGTCGGGCTGACTGGGGCCGGGGCGGTGACTTGGGGCGGGGTTTCAGACGTCGGGACCGGCTCGAAGGAGACCACTCGGAGATGGTCATCGTCATTTGGCTCCAGCAGCCGGCGTTCGGCGTCCGACTGACGAATCCGCGCCGTCAAATCGTGACGAGTGACCGTCTGACCCACTAACACGGTCGAAGGAGGAGCATTTGTCGCAACGAACGGAAACGGTAGAGGAGGCGGCAAGGGATCGTCGGTCGTTGGAGGATTGAAGGGATGAGACGCGGGCGTGGCAACCGGGATCGCGGGCGTCAGCGTCGGTGGACGCGACGAATTCTCCTGGAGGGTCGTGGACCCGTGATGATCCGCGAAGGCGGCGTGGCCCAAGGGGTTGGGTCGTGTCGCCGCGACGAGGTGTGGGGGGGGCGTGAGTCCCTCGGCGGGATTCGCCACGATCGCGCGAGGCCAGGGGGCGGGGTGACGACGCACATCACGGACAACCCAGGCCGAGCCGTTCCATGAAGCGGGGGAGTTCGGACCGAGTCCCAAGGAGGGGGTCGATCGGTTCAGTCCCGGACGCAGACCGCACCCGCATCCCAACCCGACGCCGACCAGCAACGCCAGCACTAAGCTGGCGGGTCGATTGAGTCGAATGAGTCGAACTCGCCGACACGACCGTCGGAGGGTTCGATCGATCCGAATCCATCCGATTGGAGCCGAATCGTTTTGAGGCAAACCGATTCGGTTTCGCGTGATGAATGTGCCGCCAACCCCGCGATCCATGCCGGCCGGCTCCTTGGCTTTCAGGCGTTGAGACGCGACCTTCGCCCCGTTCGATTGCCGATTCGATTCGAAGGGCGGTTCCACGCGCGTGCTGATTCCGATGGTTCTGGCTTCCCATCCGCACCCCAACCGCGGCATGAGAGAACGGGGAGATACCCGATTCGGCCCCAGGCGGCAACCCGCGTTATTCCACAGCCCGAACCAATCAGGACCGCGCGGTGGAAATCCGATCGACTCCGCCTCCGAACGCGACACGACCCGATTCCCCCGACGATGCCTCAAGCAGCAAGGCGAGGGGGGGAGAATCGGGTCGCAAGAGATCGATTGGGCGTCGGCAGGTGATGCGTGGGGAGGTTAGAACAACTCGTGAACCGGCTCGACCCCATGATCCACGATACGGATGGGACGTCCCTGGGGACCGACGAGTTCGGTGTCCAACGAGATGCCCAGGCCGTGATAGAGGGTTGCGGCCACCTCGGCGGTGGTGATAGGCCGATCCTTGGGGGCGTGGCCGATCTCGTCGGACGCGCCGACAACCCGACCGCCCTGGATCGGACCACCGGCGAACAACGCGGTCCAGCAACCGGGGTGGTGATCCCGCCCACCGGCTGGGTTGATCTTGGGGGTCCGCCCGAACTCGCCGAAGGCCGCGACGATCGTGTTGGCCAACAACCCGCGCTCATAGAGGTCTTCGATCAAGGCGGTGTACGCCTTGTCGAAGTTGGGGCCGACCTCGTCGCGGTAGCAGTCGATTGGGCTGAATGGAGCCGAGCCGTGGATGTCCCAGGTGATCTCGTTGAAGACCGTCTCGAACATGTTGACCGTGACGAATCGCACCCCACGCTCAATGAGCCGACGGGCCAACAGACAGCTTTGGCCGAACCGCGACCGGCCGTAGCGGTCACGCACCGACTCGGGCTCCTGGGACAAATCGAACGCAGCGCGGGTTTGAGGCGAGGAGGCAATGCGGTGGGCCGCGGCGAAGTTCTCGTCCAGGAGCCGAGCGTCTTCGGACGTCTCCAGCGCTTTGACCGCGCCGTCAATCGCCTGGCGAAGAGTGCGGCGGCGGCTTTCTCGCACGACGTCGATGTAGTCGGGCGGCACGAGGTCGGGTACCTTGAAGTCGGCGGCGGAGGGATCGGCGTTGAGGACGAACGGATCGAACCGCTTGCCCAGATAGCCGGCCGATTGACCGTGGGGCATGTTACCGCCAGTGTTGCCAATGGGCCGTGGCAGCAGGACGTGAGGCGGAGCATCCCCCTTGGAACCCTTGAGCTTAGAAAGAACACAACCAATGTGAGGATGTTCCACTCCGCCAGTAAACAGCCGTCCGGTTTGCATCATCTGATGGCCGGTGTCGTGGACGGCGGTGGCGGTGTGATACAGCGAGCGGGCCAGCGCCACCTTATCCATGATCCGGGCCAGGTTCGGAAAGATTTCCGAAATCTGAATCCCTGGAACGTTGGTGGGGATCGGTCGGAAGGGACCCCGAATCTCATAAGGGGCCTCCGGTTTCATGTCCCAGGTGTCCAGTTGGCTGGGACCGCCCACCAGGAACAACATGACGCAATTCATGTCCGACCGCGCCGGATCGACCGCGCCGCAGGCTCGCAAGGTGTTCCAGCCCGGTAGAGTCAGACCCAAGGTCGATAGCGCGCCGACATGGAGAAAGTCACGGCGCGACAGGCCGTCGCAAAAGCGCACTGGCTTGTGGGCATCCACCCGAAACATACGTTGGTCCCTTCAAGCGAACGACGCGAAACCGGATTGGGGCGGCGCGAACGAATCAGGCCCTCCGCGAGCCACTTCCGAGAACGGTCGGGTCAGGTAACGAACCGAGTCCAAGATAAGTCCAATCAGGAGCGGCAACTCATTAGCAAGCCGATCGGATTGATCGACGGTGTGGCAAGACCCAGGGTGACGGGTGCGGGTCGCCTGAACTAGAGAGGATCATAACCACCGTCGCGCGATGGGTCAAAGGGGCGGGCGGGGTTGGCTTGGGCTTGGAGGGCCGCGCCTTTCTGAGATCGGCTTCGGCTTGAACTGCGGGGGGCCGGGGCTACGATGGGACGACCTTCCCCCTGCTTCTCAAGGTTCCCAAGCTGATGACGACCATGACCAAGGTCGCCTCTCCCGACGCCTTGACGCCCCAATCCCCGTCGCGCTGGCGTTGGGCCTGGCGGGGTTCGTTGATGTGGTTGGGTCTGATGGGGGCCGCCTGGGGCACGACGGCGTTGCTTGTCGAGCCGATCGATCCGGCTTCGATCCGCGTCATCCATCTGGCGCTGTCGCTGGCGGCTCTACTTGCGCTGGTTCCTTGGGCATCTCTGGCGGCCGAGCGCGAACCGGAACTTTCAGGTGTGGCTCGCCTTACAGTCGTCGGAGGACTCCTTGCCGTGGGGTTGGCACCCTTCGGCGTGATCGTCATTTGGCATGGGATACACCACCCCGACACCTGGACCGGCTTTCTTGCCTCCGACATCGTTTATTACGTCGCTAACGGCCGCGCTGTTTGGGAACGGGGCGACGGTTGGCGTTATCCCAACCCGTTTGACACCGACCCCAACGCGCCGGTGATTTATTTCCATTGGGTGCTCTGGCTGCTTGGAACGCTCTGCGTGCAGGGGGGACTGACTCCAGTCCAGGCGGTCGCTGGCGTCAACCTGGTGGGGGCGTTGGCGTTAGCTGGACTCACTTGGGGGTTGGTTCGCGTGGTGGTCCCCGCCGAGCAGCGGTGGGGCCGCGGCCCGTGCTATCTGATAACGATGTGGGGCGGGGGTGTCTGGACTCTTTGGACCTTCCTTGCGCCGTCCGAGGCGTTGGTGCCCACAACACTGGTTGATCCCTCGATTGGTTTGAATCTGAGAACGCGCTCAATCCTGGCGGGCAACAACGACGGCTTCAACGGCTGGTTCTTGATCCATTGGGGCCGTAACGTGGTCTTCGTCACCGAGGCGGTTTACCATGCCCTGGTGGCTGGAGCTTGGTTGGCCGCCGCGACCGGACATTGGCGCTGGACCGTCGGTCTGATCACTGCGTTGGGGGCGACCCACCCTTACTCCGGCTTCCAGCATCTCGCCGCCCTCAACCTGTTCTTCGGCCTGACATTCCTCTTAGGCGGCCGCCGCGGCCGGGCTTGGTTGAAAACCCGGTGGGCGACCGTGTTGACCGCGTCCTTGGCGCTGGGGGGGTTCGCTTGGTACTACGCGGGATATCTGCCGAGCTTCGCGGCCCATCGCGCCTTGCAGAGTCAGTTGTCGCTGAATTGGACTTTGGGTTGGGACCGTCTGGCCGCCTCAGCAGGGCCGGCCGCGTTGTTGGCCTTGGCCCGTCTGATTGTCGAGGGAGTCCGAAGGCTCCGCGACCCCGAACGTCCCTGGTCGCTGGGACCGCGCGAGGGGCTTTGGCTGACCACGGCGATGGTCTCAGTGCTGCTTTGCAAGCACGAAGTGCTACTCGAAACTCCCAAGCAGCCGATTCACTTCGACCGCGGTTACATTGCCACCCCGTTGCTGCTGGTGGGCTTACCGTTGTTGGGTCCCGCGCTGTCCTGGACGGCGCGACGCACCCCGGCGGTCCTCAGCTGCGCTGTGGTGGGTCTGGCGGCGCTGGACACCTTCGCCTGGATCGCTGGCATGGGCCGTTACGACACCGTGGGCATGACCCTGGATGCCCGCGAGCGGGCGGTGATCGCCGAGGTCGTCGCCTGGCGACCTGAGGGCGTGATCCTCTTCGAACGGCTCAATCACGGCCTCTTCGCCGCGGCTCACGGCCCAATCCGCCCCTACGCCGCCCATTGGCACACCCCCGACCGTCTCAAACGCGAAGCCCAGGTAGCGAATCTCACCCGCCAAGCGGAGTCTCTGGAGGTGCTGGACGAGGTCCAGGGTCTGGTGTTGAGCAGTCCCACCGCTGCGACTCTGAGCCGAATACTCGAATTACGCGGTTTCCAACGCCGAACCGTGATTGAACCTTGGGAGGTCTGGCAACGCGACGCATCCGCGAGACCTCCCGTCAACCGCCGTTGACTCGATTGAACGAACGAATTCTCGACGTCTTTGGTCTTTGGGAAGTCCGGGATCCGTCGTTGCGTTGCCTCTGCCGTCCACGCCATCAAGCCACGCCATGACGACCAACGATTCGCCACCCTCAGAGCGTTTGCTCCCGCCTGACCCGCTGTCGGCTCAGATCCGATGGGCTGGTCTCAGTGTTTCAACTCACGAGCGTTTGGCCCAGCCGAGCCGTTCTACGAACTGCCGGGCGGGTTTTCAGGAGCCTTGGCGACTTGATACCCTGGATGGTTCGCAGAAACGCCCGCCGCCACGGAGTTGACCACTCCGCTGGGACACCATGTCTTGACCTTGACGTTCCGCCGCTTCGGCTTGATCCGCAACCCGCCTGGTGACCGCCTTGAACCACCCCAACCCCACCTACAATCCGCGAGACGATCACCCCTCCAACGACCCAGGTCTGGACGATCCCAAACCGACCTCGGCGTTCTTTCTGATCCCCTTGGCCGACCTCCACGCCGAACCTCGAACGCCAACCGACGCGGCACCCGTCGCCCCCCTCGCCGAAACTCCCTCCCCCCTCTCCCCCCTCAAGGGACGCGCGGAATCCCTCAACGCGGATGACCCAGCGTCGCAGCACGCCGAAATGGTCGGTGGCATGACCATTGGCCGGGAGTTGGCCGAGATCGTCGTGTTCGTGAGTCTCGTGTTGGTCCTCTCGGGCTTCTTTGTCGATAAATATGTAATTCCAACAGGATCGATGAATCCAGGGCTGATGGGACGCCACAAGGAAGTGGTTTGTCCCGAGTGCGGTCACACCTACGTCGTCAACGCCTCTGGCGAGGTGGAACCCTCGGGTGCGCCAGCCCTCAAGGACCCCGAAGGCCGACGGGTCGCGGTCGGCACCTGCGTGAATTGCCGCTGCCCTGCCCTGATCGAAAACGAGATCAGTCACAAAGGGGACCAGATCGCTGCCATGAGGGTCGGCTACCAGTTGCCCTCCTGGTTGGGAGGACGCCCCCCCCAGCGTTGGGAAACCGTGGTCTTTCATTCGCCCGAAGAGTCGAACATTCGATTCATCAAGCGGCTGGTCGGTCTGCCCAACGAAACCGTGCGCATCTGGGGTGGTGATCTCTATCGTCGTTTGGACGACCCTCTCCAACGTGCCGAACTCGATCCCGAAGCCGATTCCCAAGGATTTTCCATTCTGCGTAAACCGTTGCGGCATCAAGAGGTGATGCGGGTTTTGGTTTACGATGACCGTCATCGGCCCCAGTCGCTGGAGGGCTTGGAGGAGTGGCGACGTTGGCGGCTGGACGCAGGATGGAGTCAGAGGGGGCCCGGGGCCTATCACTTTAATCCCGAGGAATTCCCCCGTCCCCAGCCGGACGAGTTTTCCGAGTTGCGTTATCGTCACCGGGTTCCTTCGCCGGCTCAGTGGGAAACGATCCTGGCCGGCGGAGTCGAGACGGTTCACGCGGAATCGACTCTGGTGACCGACTTCGACTCGTTCAATTCCGACATCGCCGTCTTCGAGGTCGATCGGATCGACCGTCTGGAGCGTCCCTGGATGATCCAGCACTGGGTTGGCGACCTGATTTTGGAATTTGGCTTCGAGCCGATCGACCCCAACGCCCGACTGAGGATCGAACTGGTTCGCGGCGGACGACGGTACTGGTGCGTGCTGGATATGGTCTCCACCACCGCCACCCTGCTGCGCGAGGTCGATCGAGGCGAGCGGGGCCGGGGTGGCCGCGGTTTCGAGATTGGTCCCACCGCCCCGGCTCCGTTACAACTCGGACAACGCTCGGTGGTTCAACTCATTCACACCGATGGCCGCCTCGCCCTAACGATTGATGGGCAACCCCTATTCGGAGAGGGGTGGACCCAACGGCCCCATTCCGATCTGCCAACCGCGCGCGACACCGAACCGGCCGCCCTGGCCGCCCAAGGGGGGCGTCTGGAGATCACCGACCTGACCCTCTGGCGCGACCTGTATTACAGCCGTGAACCGACGACGATCGACAACCCCCGTATCGACCACGATCCCCCTCGTGACGCTCAGGGGATGCAAAGCTTGTTGGCCGACGCCAATCAATTCGATCGGTTTGAGCCCGGACCACCGCTGGATTTTCCGATTGGTCCGGATCGCTACCTCATGTTGGGCGACAACAGCCTCTGGAGCCGCGACAGCCGGGCTTGGTCGCCTAATAAGACCATCGATGGCTTGGTCGTCCCCCGGCGTGAACCTTGGGAGGTTCCCGCCTCGCTGATTATCGGCAGGGCGTTCGTGGTACACTGGCCTCACACTGTGCCGATCTGGCCTCATTGGCGAATCAACCGCGACCTTTGCCTGCCGTCGCGTCCCAACTTCGAGAAGATGCGGTGGATTCGTTGACCTCCGCCGCCCAGGCAGGCTTTCCTGCTTGTCACATCGATTATAGATACGCCGGACGTGGCCGACGCGCGATCAGTCCCGGGATGCGATCGGCTCGGGACGACGGCCTTTTTGATACTTGTCCGGGCCGAACCCCGAATTGTTCGGCTCGTAGGGAGAAGCGAATTCGACCGAGACCCCCTCGGCGGGGATCCGTTCCTCCTGGCCCAGCGCCCAGAGGATGCCCTGAAGGGCAAGCCGTCGCATCGAATCGTCCTTGAAGTCGAACGGATGTCCCAGCGTTGTAAAGAAAACCCGTCCCTCCTTGCCTGAGGCCGTCTTGCGGATCTTGGTCCAGGCGACCGGGTTGGTAGCCGGGTATCGGTCGTGGCGGGCGGCGTGGCTCGATTTGAGGGTCCGTCCGATTGCCAGCGGCTTGCAGTCGCCAGTCAACGTGTCGCCGCCGCCCTCGACGTGGTAGAGCCACGAGTAGGCTAAAAACGGCTTGACCCCGCGCAGGATCGGCTCATCGGGATTCGGCACCGGTTCCACCGCGGTTAGGTATTCCAAGCCGTCGCCGAAGTGACCGTGATGGGTGATCCAACATTGTCCAAACAGGTCTTTGGGCCAAGCTTCGTTCATCTTCGCCGCGAGTTCGCCTCCGTCGTATCTAAAGGCGTGGGTCGCGGTGCGGAACCCGACCACTGGCTTGCCTGACTCGGCATAACGCAGAATCGGTGCCAATTGTTCGGGGGGCAGCTTGCGAAACCGAGTGAACATCACCATCAAGTCGGCGTCGTCCAGAACCTCGGTGTGCGGAATGTTGTCCAGCGCGTAGGGATCGATTTCGCCCTGGGAGTTCACAGCGTACAACACGGTGACTTTGAAGCCGAAGTCGCGTTTCAGAATCGCCGCCAACATCGGCATCGACTCTTCGCTACGATATTCCTCGTCGCCGGTGACGAACACAATGTAAGGCGGGCGATCCTCTCGAACTCGAGTTGTCGCGGTTGCCTCGTCTGCAGCCCATCCCAGCGCGGTTCCCGGAATCGCCGCCCCTAAAATGCCAACCAGCGCCGTTGTCCACGTCTTCAGGTTCATGGAGGGTTCCTTTCGATCAATCCAGCGCCGCCGTGTGATGCACGATTCCAGGTCTCCGGCGAGACGCTTCGCAACAATCCCGGACGACCCAAGAATGAGATGGTTTGCCGTCCCGCCCAGGATTAGCGACCGCTCGCACGCCGCCAAGCCTCACCGCGACGCGCTGTTGCATCCTGACGCGCCCCTTGGCCCCGGTCAACCCTCTGGAGCATCTGACCACCTTCTGGCCCAGTTCGGTTCGATCAATTCAAAAGTGGTTCTTATATGATGAATCTGAATGAACAGATTCCGACTGCGACGTTCTATGACGGTCCGATCACCCACGATCGTTTCCGCTTCGCGCAGGGCGCGGTGACGATCGAACTGGTTCGTCCTGCCGATCCTGACCGTCTGTTGGACGCGCCCGATGTTTTGGCCTGGAACCGTCGCGACGATTACATGCCGTATTGGGCTTACCTTTGGCCCGGCGCGTTTCTGCTGGCCGAAGCGGTGGCCCGGCGGGATTGGCCCGAAGGGCTGACCGCCTTGGAAATCGGCTGTGGGTTAGGATTGGCTGGTCTGGTCGCCCTGGCGCGGGGGATGCGGGTCGAGTTCACCGACTACGACGCCGCCCCGTTTGAGTTCATCGCTCAAAGTGCCGTCCGCAACCGGTTCGATCCTGCCTGCTGGTCGGTCGCGCGTCTGGATTGGCGACAACCACCCTCTAACCGTTACCCGTTGATCCTGGGGGCCGACGTATTATACGAACGCCGGTTGGTTCCAATGGTTGCGGATCTTCTCAATCGCCTCTTGGAACCCAAGGGCGTGGCGCTGACGGCGGGTCCTTATCGAGTCGCTACCGAGGGGTTGGAAGCGGCGTTGGCGTCCCGAGATCTCGCCGCTTGGGCCACTCCCATCCAGGCGGTCGGCCACGACGGTCGCTCCTTGAGGGGAACGTTGCACCTCATTGCCCGAAAGGGAGTCGAGCCGCCCGGTTGGATTAGGGACAGAGCGCGTTCATCAACAACGTATAAATTTCCGTGATGGGGATGGGACCGCGTTCCGAGGGCGGAGGACCATCGGCGATCAACACCGGCATGCGCTCCGGGTCGGTTTCAGGGATTCCGTGACTCCCGCGGACCAGCGAGGGATCCAGGGGAATCACGTCGAACAAGGTGCGGAACCCCAGTTTCTTGGCCGCTAACCGTCGCGCGATGCGGAGCGTCGGCAACGGCAGCGACGGATCCAGAAAGAGTTCGCAGGGGTCGAACCCTGGTTTGCGGTGGATGTCCACCGTGCGGGCGAAGTCGGGAGCGTGGCGATCCTCCAGCCAGTAGGGGTAGGCGAACCACGCCTGCCTCTTCGCCAGGGCGACGAGTTCGCCCGAGCGCGGGTGGTCCAAGCCCAACTCGGCCAGCTCCTCGCCCATCAACACCCGATCCACCCCCTCAAGCGCCGCGAGACAATCGCGGACCGCGGCAAGATCCCGCGACTTTAAGACATACACATGCGCCAACTGATGGTCGCACACTGCGAATGCTTGGGATCCAAAGGTGTCGAGCATCTCGCCAAAGGGGCCGGAGCGAACCCTCAGCAGACCCGCCTGGCGCAAGGCGCGGTTGATGAGGATCGGTTGATGAACATCGCGGTGGCCATATTCTCCAACGACCCACAGGCGCGCTCCGACCTTGTCGGCCGCGTCGATCAAGGGAGCGCATGCCTCGTCAAGTTCGCCGACCAGCTTGGCCATGTCGCAGCCGGAGGGACCGAAGCGTTGCGGGTCGTAGTCGAGGTGGGGCAGATAGACCAAGGTGAGGTTGGGGGCGTGGTCGCGGATCACCGAGGCAGCCGCCTTGGCGATCCATTCGGTGCAGCCCGCGCCTGCTTGGGGACCCCAAAAGGTGTGAAAGGGAAAGCGACCGTGTTCTTGTTCAAGTTGTTTCGGCAAATTGTCGGGGAAGCCGATGATGTCGAAGACTTTGGATCCATCCGCGCCGTAGTGAGGCTTGGGTGTCACCGAGAAGTCCACATCGGCTCCCTGGTTGTACCACCAAAACAGCTTGGCGGCGGTGAAGGATGCACCGCGTTCGGCCAGTCGGCGGCGGGCGACGGCGTAAATTGGTTCAACGTTGAGAAGCGCGTTGGATTGTTGCCAGAACCGGACTTCGCGGGTGTCGCGAAAGAGCCAACCGTTGGCGACGATGCCGTGATCGCGGGGGAGGCGTCCGGTCAGAATCGACGCCTGGGCCACGCTGGTCACCGAGGGCCAGACCTCGCGGGTGGGCCGCATCCAACCCCGCTCGACCAGCCCTTGGAGCCGCGGGGCATGTTCCAGCAACCGAGGGGTCATCCCCACCGCGTCGATCACCACCAAAGGATCGGGTTTAGACATAAGAGCAGCGGTCTCATTTACGACGACGGGGTTTGTTGAACGTTCGACGAACCCAGAGCGCGGGATTCGGGGTCGAGCGCGTCGAGCAGATCAACCACGTCCAGGGGACGGCGGATCAGAATCACGGGGTGGGAACCCTCCCAGGGCGGAGCGTCCTGATTGACAATGAGTGCCACGCGACGCGGCCGGTGCACGTCTCGTCGATTGAGCCAGGATGCCAAAGGATCGCGGGTGGAACCGTCGGGCAGTTTCTCCTCCACGACCAGGCCGAACCAAGGTGGGTCCGTGGAGACGGCGGACGAAACCGTGCCGAGGTGGGACAACTCCAACGCTTGGAAGAGTTCCGTCAAGGTGCCGATCTCCACGACCTCGTGGCCGAGATAACCCAACGCCTGGGCCAGGATCGCCCGCGCCAGTGGGTCGGCCAAGGCCGCCAGCACTCGGCGGGGTGGAGGGGGTGTGGGGATGGCAGGCGACAGCGTCAACGGTGGGTTTCGTCGCGGCTGCGATCGCGGCGAAACCGAGGCAGGCGGGGAGACCGCCTCGTTGTTTGAACGCAACGAGGGATGCACCCACTTCCAGCCCTTGGGTTGAGCGCGGTTGTTCGGAGAGGGCCAGGAGGAGGATTCAGACGGTTGACGGTCCTGACTCATGACTCATTCTCGTCCGAGGAGGATTCGGCGGCGGCGGTCGGCTGATCGTCGATGATCAACTCGACCGGCGCGCTGACAGGGATGACCTGGCGGGTCGCTTCCACGCGGGCGGCTGGGTAGACTGGTCGGCGTGTGGGACGGACCCAAGGTTCGGCGTAGAGTTCGACGACCCGTTCGGTTTCCTGGGGGGTAACGAGGATGCCGTTGAGACCGATATTCAGGACGCGCGTTCCGTAGGGCAGGTTGCGGAATTCAACCGGAATCCGGCCGATTTCCGGGTTGAGCCGGTTGACCCGGAAGGCGAAGGTGGTGACGCCACCAGGCTTGAGCGTGATGGGTTCGGTCGAGATCGGCTCGATGGTAAGATCATTCATCCGCGCTACGGTGATGGGACCACTCTTGATCGTGCGTTGCCAGGCAGGATCGTCAGGGTGATCGACCGCGACCGCTTTGAGGGCGAGGCCGTGGGCGAAGAAGGGAGCGGCGTCAGCGTCGGCGGCGATCAGCACCTCGGCCTCAAAACGATTGGCCTCGACGACGGTGGGAGTAATGGTGAGGCCAGGCGGCGACTCCAGCGGTTCGATTCGCACCGCGCCGGTGAATCCGTCTCGGCGTTCCAGGGTGAGGGTTACCAGGGTCGCGCCCCCAGCAGGCACGATGGGCTCCGCGGGAGACAAACGAGGTTGAAAGCTCGGAGCGGTCGGGCGGATGACCAGATGATAGGCGAAATCGTCGTTGGTGATGGGTTCGGACTCAGGTCCGAAGCCGCGGGCGTCGCTCACGCGAGCGCGGTAAAGGCCGTCGCGGGGCGGTAGGAAGGTGACTCGGGAATCGGAGGCGAAACCGGGTCCGCCGTCGTCGTTGGAGAACGTCAGCGTGAGGGGAGCCGAACTTTGGTCCGGGAAGACGGTGTCGGGCGGGTGGACCTCCACCTTACGCATCAGTTGATCGACCGGATGTTGTTCGGGGGTGGTTTCCAAAAAGCCCAGACGCCGCCCGTCGAAGGCCTCGAATTGGCAATCGTCGTCGGGGTTGCGAGGCAGTTCGCGGATGCGCATCAGTTCCCGCCCGGCGAGCAGTAGGTCGCCCATCCGGAGATGGTCCCAGCGGCTCAGACGAATGCCTGGACTGGAAGCGCTATGGTCGCGGAAGGTGACCTGGGTTTCGGCCACTGGACGCAACACCGCCCGAGGAATGGGGTTGCCCTGCTCGTCCAGAATCTCCAGGAAGGAATCCAGCGCCAAGCCCAAGCGTCGCGCGAAGACTTCCACAACGACCGGCTGACCGGCGACAGCGCGGAACCAGTGGTCGCGGCTGGCGCCGGGTTGATTGAGCCGCGCGGTGACACCCGAAGGAATCGCCAAGGCGCGCTCGGAGCTAGATCCGTCGGGTTGGTTAGAGTCGGAGGCAGCGGGGGAGTCCGTGACGAATTGAGGACCATCGGCGACCACCACTTTGCGGGGCGTGCCAGCGCGTGGGGAAGTCGCAGAAAGGGCCGGGAGGGTCAGAATGGTTCCAGGCGGGGTGGAGACCGCGTTGACCCGTGCCCAGGGGTCCTTGAGGTTGGCTCCCGTCAGGGTCAAGGTGGTTTCGACACCGGCGGGAACTCCCAAGCATTCAAGCCGGTCGATTCGAGCGAACGAACCGACCCGCAGACGATACAGATGATTGCCTGAGCCATCTTGTGCCTGATCGCGGAGTTCCACCACCACGGGGCCCTGGTAGTTGGTCGCGTCGAGATCGAGGGAGGGATCGGCGTTGAGGGTGGCGTGGCGGATTTGCCTCAGAATGGCTCCCGTGTCGGGATGCCGCAGGGTCAACTCGGCCCGCAGGGGGGAGCCGAACGATTCGGCGGCGACCGTCAGACGAACAACTTGTCCAGAGGGGGGATGGAATCGAATCGCGTCCACATCGCCAGGCTTGTCGATCGCGCCCACAATCACCAGGTCGTCGGTTTCCGAAAGATCGGGGGCGACCAGCGGTTGGCTCGGGTCGTTGGGTTCAGCCGCGTTGAGTTCGGGAGCGGTCAGCACATCCACAAGCTGGCTGTTGGTGAGACCGTAAGGCGTCATCATCCTCAGCGCGACGGGTTCAAGCGGGGCGTCGGCCGGCGGGTGCAGGTCGAGCGCTAGGGTGTTGGGTTTAGGCGGGTCGAGGGGAACCAGCGTGACAGACCAGCCTTGGGGAACTCGGGCGGCGGTGGCGTGCTGGAGGTGGGTACCAGTCAGGTTGAGACGGGTGACGCGGCCACGGACCACGCCGCGGGGATGGGGAGGATCAAGAGTGGCGGCTCGAAACAACGGCGGTTTGGCGTCGGTGGGGGGGGGAGGTTGAGCCGGTTGGGAAGTCGCCGTCGGGTTGGGCGAGGGAGCAGGAGTTTGAGGTGTCAGCGCGAGCAGGACGGTGGCGTTGGTGGGATTGAACAGGTCGAGCGTTCCGTCGAGACGTCCCAGCGCCAGACGGTCGCCATCGGGGGCGATTGCCAGGGAACGAGGCCAATCCGACTGGTCGGCGCAAGAGGCGGTGGGGTTCCAGCCGTCGCGTTCGAGGATCCAGAGCTTGAGGGCGCGGTCGGCTCCGATACTGGCCAGACGGTCGTTCCAACGCAGCAGACGTTGGACCGCGTCGCGGTGGGCCAAACGGGTTTGGACGAGTTCAGCGGTGGCAGTGGGAGGCTGGCGGTCCCAGTTGGTTCGAAGGGTCCAGACCCTCAGCGCCCGGTCGGCTCCAGCGGCTGTCAGGCGGTTTGGTTCGGGACCAAATGCGACCGCCAGTTGAGGCCCGGTCGCTTCGGAGAGCGTGACCAGGCGAGTGCCGGTCGCGGCGTCCCAGACCTTGACCGAGCGATCGGCCGACCCGGTAGCGATCAGACGACCATCGGGCGAGACTGCCACGGCGTGAACCGCGTCGGTGTGTTCCTTCAGGGTTTGAAGAATCGTGGGAGCGGTCGATTCGTTTTGGTCGTCGATCAGACTCCAGACGAAACCCAGACGGTCGTAGGAGACAGTGACCAAACGATGGCCGTCCGGAGTGGCGGCCGCGTCGAGGATGGCGTCGGCATGGCCCCGAGCCTGGGCGCGGAGGGTCCACGCGGTGGGATCGACCAGCGCGACGAATCCATCCAGGCCGGGACGGCCACCCGCGACCCACAGGGCGTTGCCCTTGGGCGTGAAGCCGAGGGCAGCGATCCGACCCGGTATTCCTACGGTTGGCCCCGAGGAGTTCCCTGCGCGGCGTCGAATCGTTGGAGACGGTTGCCAAAGCTGGCGACCATGCTTTGGCCGTCGGGGGTGAAGGCGACCGCTCCGACCGGCTCGCGGGGCGGTGTCACCGGCGCGACGGCAGGGAGAACCGTCAGAGGATCGACCAGTGTGACCAGACGAGTTTCCTCTTCGGAGGGCACGTCAAAGGACGCGCCTTGAGCCACCCAGGTTTCGATCAGAGCGATTTCGGCGTCGCTCAGAGGCGGCTGTTTGTAGGGCATCCGGGGTTGGGCGTCGGGCCGGATCACCTCCACCAGATGGCTCTCGTCGGGCCGTCCCGGCACCAGGGTTTCCTCTTGCACCTGAACCCCTCCGCGTTTGAGAAGGGCGACCGTCTCCAGGTTGAACCCGCTTTCGGCTCGGCCGGTCTTGTGACATCCCAAACAGGATCTCACCAAGATCGGCGCGATTTGGTTGCGGAAGCTGATCGGCTCCTCGGCGATGGTCTGAGGGAGGGCGTTGGGACTGGCGAATACCGAGGCAACCAGCGCCCAAACGATTAGACGGGCGAGTGGGATAAGCGTCATGACAGGTGATCCAACGTGGTTGGCGAAAGTTTTATGCCGGGTGCGGCGGCGGATTGCCTGGAAGGTTGAAGTCGTTCGAACGGGTTGCCGCGGATTAGATCAATGGTTGAAGAGAAACTCTTTACTGGTGAGGATCGCCCAGGCAAGATCCTCGACCAGGTGCCGCCGCGCCTCTCCGGTGGTTCCCGCGAGTTGAGGCAGTATGACCGCTCGTTCTTCCGGTCGGGGCGAGCGACAGACGGTTGTGAGGAAGAGGCGTTCGAGCAGCGCGTCGTCGTTCTCGATGGCGGCCCAGCGTTCGACGGCGTTCCCTTGAGCGCGAAGCTTGTCGTTGAGGGTGGAGCCGTTGGCCAGATGGAGCGCCTGGGCGATCGAGGGTTCGTCGGAACGCTCGCAAGAGCAGGTGGTGAGACGCTCGGGGCGTCCAAAGGCGGTCAGGAAGCGGCTTTCGACCTTGGTGTCGGGCAGTTGGAGGGCGGTCAGCCCGGGTAGCTGGCCAGGGAAGGCGGTGGGAACGTCGAGGGTTTGGGACAGGACGTCGAGCAGCACCTCCGCAGCGAGGCGGCGGGCGGGGTAGCGGGCCAAAAACCGGGGATCGGAGTGATCGCCGGGAGCCGGTTCGGAGGAGCGGGCGTAGGTCTCGGACACCAGAATTGTGCGGATCAGCCGACGCACATCATAGCCATGAGCGATAAAGTCAGCGACGAGATACTCGAAGAGATCTTCATCGGAGGGTGGGTTCGTGGCGCGAAGGTCATCCTCGGGATGGACCAGACCACGACCGAACAGGGTGGCCCAAACCCGGTTGACTGTGGAGCGGGCGAAGGCAAGGTTGGCTGGATCGACTAGCCACTCCACGAAGGCGGCGCGGGGATCGCCGGGGTGGTTGGGATCCAGCGCCGGGCCGTCGAGGGGTTGGGGAGCCGGGGCGATTCCCGTGCGGGGGTGGGGTACTCCCCCTTCGCGGGCCGGAACCACGATGACATCGCCGGGCTGGGTTCCATCCTTGAGTTTGACCCGGGCGAATAGATTGGCCATGCCGTAATATTGATCCTGTGTCCATTTCTCAAGGGGATGGTTGTGACAGCGGGCGCAGGTGAGCGACAGACCCAGAAACGCCTGGGCGGTGGTTTCGGTCAGGTCGATCGGGTCGCGGTGAATCACGAAATAGTTGCCTTCGCCCCGCTCCAGGGTCGAGCCTCGCGCGGTCAAAATCCGGCGGGCGAACTCGTCCCACGGCAGGTTGTGAGCTACCGCCTCACGCACGAAGCGGTCGAAGGCGATGACCGCCGGACGCGGCAGCTTGTGGGAGGATACCAAAAGGAGGTCGCTCCAACGATACGCCCAGCGATCGACATACGCGGGACTCGCCAGAAGCTCATCAACGAGGCGTTCGCGCTTGTCGGGCCGGGAATCGTTCAGGTAGGCGGCCAGACGTTCGGGGCTGGGCAGCTTGCCCACGGCATCAAGGTAGACCCGACGCGCAAAGGCGGCGTCGCTGGCGCGGGCGGCCGGAGGGATGTTCAAACGTTGCAAAGTGGCGAGGTTGAGGTCGTCGATTCGGTTAGCCCTGGGAGCACGGGCGTAGACCTCGGGGGCGACCGCCGGTTGGTAGGGGGAGGAGACAGTGGCGCGGGCGACCCGCGAGGCGAACCAGGCGGTCACGGCAGTTTCGCCCTGTCCCTGGACCTTGGCCACGCCCGTGGCCTCCTCGATGGCCGCGACGCTTTCGTCGGCCACGGCGAACTTGGCCCAGTGGGTCACGTCGAGCGTGCGGCCGTCGCTGTAGGTGGCCAGGGCGAGGAACCTCTGGGTTTGGCCGGGGGCGAGCCGAACCCGCCGGGGTTGGATCTGGATCGATTCGACCAGGGGATCCTCGGTCGAGGGGCCTTGAGCCCCTTGGGCGATCCATTCGGCGAGAATCCGAAAATCGCGCGAGTCGGGGTCGATCCGGGGGCCACCACCGTGGTCGAGGGTGCCGGTGGCTTTGAGCAGCAGAAGGCTGTGCGAGGGGGCAGCCCGATCGATTCGCCGACCGTTGGCCTGGCGGGTCAACACGTCGTGGTCGATCCAGGGGTCGTAACCCCTCAAGGTGAGCTTGAAGCCGTTCTTGCCCGCTTCGGACCCGTGGCAGGCACCCATATTGCAACCGGCTTTGGTGAGGATCGGCTGCACCTGGTTACTGAAGCTCCAGGGGCGACGATCCTGGAAGCCGCGCACGGTGATCACGGCGGTGGCGACGCGGTCGCCCACCCGCGCCGTCAGAGTCGTTCGGCCCTCGCTTTGGGGGGTCACGACGCCGCGTTGATTGACCGAGGCGACGGCGGGGTCGGCGATTTCGAAGCCAGCATGGTCGGTCAGATCGGCCACCCAGATTCCCTCGCCCGACCCAGCCGACGTGGTTTCCCACTCGCCCACCAAGACCCGTTGGAGCGATTCTGGACCATAAAGTTCGATCGTTGCGGGCACGATCACCAGGGAACGCTCGGGCGACTCGGCGAATGTGAGGTCGCTCCAACCCAGCGTCGCGAGCAGGAACAGCCAAGCTGATCTCAGGCTGAAGCTCAAACGCGCCCAGTCGAATCTCATTGGACACGCGAGAGTGAGGAAACGAGGGAAGTTGGGCATAGTTGGTCGCCTCGGGTCGTGACACCGGTGAAACAACGTGGTGGTGAGGTCGAAATGAAATGTCGAAGGCCGGGTTTTTGGGATTGAGTCCATCCGACTTCGGTGGCGGTGGGTGGCTGTTGGCAGCCATGTTGGGCGGAGCGACCACAACGGTGGGGTGGGTGGCTCGACGACGTTCGATCGAGGGTGGGGGGATGCTTTGGACTCGGTGGGGGGGAAAGGGACGCCGCACGACCTGATCGCCGCTTTCCCACTCGTGCCACTTATTCTAACCCAACCCAACCCGATGCGGAAACCAAGTGGTGTGGTGTGGTGTGGTGTGGGCGTCGGTCCGCCTCGGTCCGCCGAGCTGCGCCAACCCCTTCCCGCTCGACCTGGAACTCGATGAAAAATCGTTGACCCCGCGAAAAGAGGTTGGACAGGAGGTATCTTCGACAGGCGGGAGACGTTGTGTTCGCGGTCTCCCCTCAAACGGTGTTTCGACCTTGCGTCCCAAGCGACCCCGCCCCCCTTCCTCGCCCACTTCGCGGGGCGACTCGGCCAGATGCGACGCCGACGAACTGGATCTCCTCCTCACCTTACCTTACCTTCATTGAGAGGTCCTTTCTTCGCGTCGCTCGTCAAGTTGGGATGAACCCGGAGGATTTCGACTAAGTACGGTGATATGAATGACCGTATACAGTGATGGTCCGGTTCGCTCTGAGGTTGCAACGCGCCGCGAAGTTGTTGGGGTGATGGAACTGTTTCCAAAGCCCGCGCGTGGGGGGAGGAGGGTGTGGTTGGGTTGCGAAATCTCATCATCCGATTTTTTCATTTCGTTTGGTTTACATTGAGGCGCGTCATGGTGCGTCAAGGTGGTTGGGCGGTCGGGCTTGGTTGGAGTCCGGCTTTGGTTTGGGGGGTGGGGTTGACAGTGGCCTCGTTGGGGATCCGTTCCGCTTGGGAGGGTGGCGCGATCTGGACGACACCGAGCTGTTGGGTTCAAGCGGCGATGGTGGGGGTGGTGGGATGGGTTCTTGCCGCCGCATCTGGTCTAGGTTCAGCGGTCTCGCCGAGCAACCCAACGCCTGGCTCGCTCAACAACCCGCCGGAGGGCCACGCTGCGCCTTCCCCCAGCTGGGACGACTTGGGGAGCCAAGATTCAATTTTGACGCGCGAACTCAGCTGGGTTGATCCCCGCGATTTGCCCCGATGGTTTAACACGCTTTGGTCCAACCACTGCGACGCGATGAGGGTCACCGATCCCCAGGGGACCATGATCGCGGTCAACGACGCCTTCTGCGCGCTGGTGGACAAGCCCCGACCGGCTCTGGTGGGCCGCCCGCTCTCGGTCATCCACGCCAAGGAACGTCAGGAACACGTGCTGGATGCGTTCCGCAAGCGTAGTTTTTCCCGCACGATCGAGCCGACCCTGGAACGTCGCTATACCCTCTGGAACGGCAAGACTCTCTCAATCCGGGTCTTCAACCTGTTCCTCATTGGCTCCCGAGCCCCCTACCCTTATATTCTGAGCATTTTCCATGACATCGGTGACAACCACGCCACCGAGGATCGTCTGCGGATGATGGAGGCGTTGGCCGAGCAGATCGACCATGGCGCGATGCTTACTGGTCCGACCGCAGACTCTTGCGACCCGAACGCGCTTCGGGTCATCTGGTTCAATCAACCGCTCCAGCGATTGCTGGGTCGCTCACACGAGGAGATGACCCAATTGGATCTTGCCACCCTCCCCGCCGAAGATGCCGACCCTTCCGCTGTGGCCGCCTTTCGCGCAGCGATCCGCGATGGAATGCCCGCCGGGCCGCTCGATCTACGGTTGCGTTACGGCGAGGGAGGCGATCCACGCGCTTCGGTGGCCGCGCGGGTTCGGCTCTGTCCGGTTATGATTCCCCGTCTGGGCCAAACCCATTGGTTGGTCCTGGCCGATCCCTTCGGGTGAACCCATTCAGATTGGATCAATTTTTCTCAATTATTCATTCATATGTCCAGACAAGGAGCGACCATGTCCGGTTCCTTCACCCGTCGGGATTTTTTAGGATGGAGTCTGGGAACGGGCGCGGCGGTGTGGTCGGGGTTCCCGACCGTGGTTCCTGCCTCGGCCCTGGGCCGCGGGGGGTGGGTTGCGCCCAGCGCGCGGATTCGGTTGGGCCACATCGGGGTGGCCAATCAGGGGACCAGCAACCTCAAGGCGTTCTTCGGTTGCAAGAACAGCATGACCACTGCCGTTTGCGACGTCGACCGCGACCACTTGGCCGCCGCCGCAGCGCTGGTTGAGAAGACCGAGGGCCAAGCCCGTTCCTGCCTGACCTTTGGCGACTACCGCAAGCTGATCGAATCGCCCGAGGTGGATGCCGTCGTAGTCACCACCCCCGACCACTGGCACGCTTTGCCGGTCATCGACGCCTGCGCGGCCAACAAACCGGTTTACGTCGAGAAACCCCTGAGCTTGACCATCACCGAAGGGAGGCTGATGGTCCAGGCCGCCCGACGCGCTGGGGTCGCGGTTCAGACCGGCAGCCAACAACGCTCCGACGCCCGTTTCCGCCTGGCGTGCGAACTCGTTCGCTCCGGAGCGCTGGGACGGCTCGAGTCGGTGATCGTGGGTCTTCCTGGCGTCAACTTCCAAGGTCCGGCGGTCGCGGACTCTCCCCCTCCTGCCCAACTCGACTACGACTTCTGGCTAGGACCAGCCCCCAAACGTCCCTACAACGCCAAACGGGTCCACTACAACTTCCGCTTCTTCTGGGACTACTCCGGCGGCCAACTCACCAACTGGGGCGCGCATCACCTCGACATCGTGCAATGGGCGCTTGGGATGGACGAATCCGGCCCCCTTGTGGTCGAAGCCTACGCCGATTTCCACCCCGAAGGTTGGTTCGAGGTGCCCACGCGCAGCCACGTCACCTACGAATACGCGGGAGGGGTGACCGTGCGCTGCGTCCAGGGCGGCAAAGAGCGCCACGGTGTCACCTTTGTGGGATCGCAAGGCACCCTGTTTGTCGATCGCAACCGCATCGAAGCCAACCCACCCGAATTGCTCCGCGTCGAACCCACGACACGCTTGACCGTCTCGAAGAACCACCACGCCAATTGGCTGGAGGCGATCGTCGAGAACCGCCGCCCTCTCTGCGACGTGGAGATTGGCCACCGCTCCGCCACGGTCTGCCACCTGGGAAATCTGGCGATCCGCACCGCTATCAATCGTCACTTTGGCGAAGACTACCGTGACATCGGCCGGGTCGAATGGGACCCCACCACCGAAACCATCGTCGCCTTCAGCGGACGGCCTAACCCCAACTCCCTCCTCAATCGCCCCTACCGGCAACCTTGGTCCCTGCCCTCGTTTGACCCCTCCAACCGCGAAACCACCGCGTCTTGACCACACGCACCAACCCTTCTCACCTCGCCCAACGCCACCGAAAACGTCGGTTGATCCCGTCCTGACGGCTCCATCTTCAAAAAAAACGATGGAGTCGCTCAGGAAGATCAGGTTGACCGAATGTGAATTCCGAGTTAATATTCAAGGGAACGAGATGGGCGACTCCGGTTCTTGAGGGTCGCGTGATTCTTCTGAAATGTGCTCCCGCCTCCTCCTCTCGTTCGCGCTGGAATGTTGCGTGATGATCGGGTTCTCCGCCGTTGCGCCTCGCGTGTTGGTGTCCGGTCCTCCTTGGGAAGGGGGTTGATCCGGTCGAGGCGTTCCCTCCTCTCCCCGACCTCCGGGTTTAGGCGGCGGTGATTCGATCGTGGGCCACCTTGTAGTGAAACGGGCTTCGCGCCTCCGTGGGACGACTCTGCGCCGATTTGTCGTCACGCCGCATCGGGTCGTCGCGCGAGTATCGAAGGATGCGACGACGAGTCGCGTTCGTTGAAGTAAGTTCCTATGTTTGGCGAAGCATCCGTCGCGCCCACTAAGACTCAACCCGTCACTTCAACGAGCCAGAGGGAGGGACTCGCCATGAACGCCTGGAAGACTTTTGCGATTGGTATGCGGTCGCGCGCGGCGCTGTTGATCGTCGCGGGCGTGATTGGGTTTGGTCATTCCTCGTGGGGTTCGGCCCCGGTAGGGATGGGCGTCACTGGTCAGTCCGAGGTGGCCGCGCGACCCCCGGAAAAGGTTGAGCCGATGCAGGTAGCCGAGGTGCGCCCCGGCATGAAGGGGCACGGTTGGACCGTGATGACGGGCACCAAGCTCGAACGTTTCGAGGCCGAAGTCCTGGGGGTCCTGCGCGACGTGTCGCCGGGTCGGGATATGATCCTCTGCCGCCTTTCAGGGCTGAACCTGGAACACTCCGGGGTGATTCAAGGCATGAGCGGCAGTCCCATCTATCTGGAAGGGAACCGTCTGATCGGCGCGGTGGCCTTCGCCTGGGAGTTCTCCAAGGAACCTATTGCGGGGGTAACGCCCTACGAGCAGATGGTCAAGTTCGCCGAGTCGGCCGAACGCCGTTACTTGGCCCGCCTGAGGTCCAAGGAACGTCCGCCGGGCGGGGCCGCCGGTGCCACCGACCTTGCCCAGTCGGACGAACGTCGCTCGATGAGCGCGGGGTTGATAAGTGGATTCGCCCCTGCCCCTCGGATCTCCTCGGCGTTGCCCGGCCGCGCCGCTGGTTGGAGCGACCCGACTGATGCGATCGACCACCCCGCGACCGAGTTCGGGATCGCCGCGCCGGTCGCCTCCGCCTCGGGCGGGTTGGTGGGACTCAAACCGTTAGGGATGCCGATGGCGGCCACCGGCTTCTCGCCCCGCGCGGTGGCGACGTTGTCGCGTGACCTCGGCTCCTTCGGCATGGCTCCGATGGCTTCGGGAGCGGTCCCCGACTACATTCGTCACGAACAGGATCACGCGACGCTGGAACCCGGTTCGCCAATCTGCGTGGCGATGATCCGCGGCGATTTTGACCTCTCGGCGATCGGCACCGTCACCCACGTCGAAAACGGCCGGGTCTTCGGGTTCGGCCACCCAATGTTCGGCAACGGCGCGTGCGAATTTCCAATGATGACCGGCTACGTTCATACGGTGTTTCCCCGCGCCAACCTCTCGATGAAGATGGGGTCGCCGCTCAAGGTGGTCGGAACCCTCGATGCCGACGTGAGCACCTGCGTCAGTGGTCGTTTGGGCCCGGGACCCAAGCTGATCCCGATGACCGTAGATGTGCGCATCGGCGAATTCTCCGACCCGATGCGGTTCGAGGTCGAGGTGGTTCGCAGTCCCAAGATGCTCTCGGCGTTGGTCCTCTCGGTGCTGACCAGCGCCATTGACCACGAGGGGAGTTTGCCCGAGGAGTTCACTGCCGATCTGGAGGCGACGATCAGCCTGAAAGGTCGGGAGCCCTACCGGATTCGGGATCGTCTCAGCGGCCCGCGGTTCACCGGCACGCTAGGTGCCTCCGCCTTGTTCTCGGCGGTCAATGGCATGGTCGGCCTGCTGGCGCGCAACCCCTTCGAGGAGGTGGAGTTTGAGTCGATCGCCTGCGCGGTGACGATCACGCCAGGGCGTCGGTTGGCCACAATCCAGAGGGTGCGTTGGGAGTCCTCGGTGGTGGTCCCCGGCCAGACCGCCGTGGCCCGCATCCTACTCAAACCCTATAAGGGCGAGCTGTTCGAGGTGATCGGTCGTCTGGACATCCCCGAGGATTTGCCCGAAGGGACGTATGACGTGGAAATTGCCGACCTGACCCAGTCGTTACGGCGGTTCTTCCGTCACAACCCCCGACTCGCCGAACCTAGGAGCTTTGATGCGCTGGACGAGGCATTGAGAGTCCAGGCTCTTCCCACCCATTCCGAGATTCGCCTCCATCTGGCTCTCCCCGACCGCAGCGTCTCTCTCGATGGGCAAACCCACCCGCGGCTGCCCGCCGGAGTGTGCGCCACCCTAGCCGCCAACGCGCCCCATCGGACCCTTGCCCAACGCGAGGACCTTGTCTCCACGGTGGAAACCTCCTGGATGATCGAAGGCTCTAAAACCCTTCCTTTGAAGGTATCCCACCATTCGGACCTGTCGCTCTTGGAGGAGTGATGAGTTGGTGGGCAGTGGGGAGTGGAGTGTGGGGAGTGGAGTGGAGTGATTCGGAGAGGGCGAGGCGAGTAGTGAGCAAGCTGCTGCACGGAAGGGGGGAGTGAAGTGGGGGGCAGGTGAGAGAGGCTTGAGAGAAAGGAGACCAGTCGCAAATCGACCTTCCATGTCCCTGGCCTTTCTCTCATTCCTCCGCTCTTTGTCTCATTCTACACTTCTCTTTCCCCCCACACCTCACACCCTATACCCCACCCCTCACCCCCCACTTGCGAACATCTCCCTCTAACCCCATTCTCACTTACGAACACCCCCTCCAAATACACTCCCTTTTCCCCACTTGTGAACCTTCTTTAACTCGAACATTCTTTAGACTCTATCTGCGAACGACCCCCTCTGAACCCCTTACGCCTTACTTCTCATCCTCCACATCTTCCTTCTGAACCATTCCGCGCTTCGCACTTCACTCTCCCCTCTCGTGCAGCGGCTTGCTCACTACTCGCCTCGCCCTCTCCGAATCACCCCACTTCCCACTTCCCACACCCCACACCCCACTTCCCACTTCCCACACCCCACACCCCACACCCCACTTCCCACTTCCCACTTCCCACTTCCCACTCCCCA
>Ga0209017_10000475_pt1 | contig 39622 bp, 25 predicted proteins | sample YNPBryunderm2012_FD_185812 | JGI IMG/M metagenome (GOLD analysis project Ga0209017, IMG submission 185812) | Anoxygenic and chlorotrophic microbial mat microbial communities from Yellowstone National Park, USA - YNP Bryant MS undermat 2012... ...
GGCGGCCAGCCGGTCGGTACCCTCTACGAGGGGGAGCGTCGCTTCGACATCGCCGTCAAGGTCGATCGCCGCGTGGCCAACTCGCCGCTGGCCGTCGGCCGACTGCCCGTCCACACCTCCGACGGCGTGCCGGTCCCCTTGTCCCAGGTGGCCAAGATCGAGTTGGTCGACGGCCAGACGATCATCGCCCGGGAGAACGGCCGCCGACGCATCACCGTCCGCTGCGACATCGTCGGACGCGACCAGGGCGGGTTCGTCGCCGAGGCGCAACGGAACTTCGACCAGACCATCCGCCCGCTCTTGCCGCCCGGCTACCGCGTCAGTTGGCTCGGCATGTTCGAGAACCTCGAACGCGCCCGCCGCCACTTCGCCGTCGTCATCCCCGTCACCGTGGCCCTGATCTCCGGCCTGCTCGTCGTCACCTTCGGCTCCTTCCGGGCCGCCCTGCTGCTGATCCTGTCAGTCCCCTTCGCCTTCATCGGCGGCGTACTGGCCCTGTGGGTCCGCGGCATGAACCTTAACGTCTCGACCGGCGTCGGCTTCGCCGCCCTCTTCGGCGTGTCCATCATGACCGGCGTGCTGATGGTCCGCTCCATCAACGCCCTGCGGCAGAACGGACTGCCGCTCCGCGAGGCGATCGTGCGGGGGGCACAGGACTGCCTGCGGCCCATCGTGATCGCCTCCCTCGTGGCCATCCTCGGCCTTCTGCCGGCTTCCCTGGCCACCGGGCTCGGCTCCGACGTGCAACGGCCCCTGGCCACGGTCATCGTCTGGGGGCTGTTCAGCGTGATGGTACTGACACTCTTTGTGCTTCCGGTGCTGTACTACCTGGTGCCGCCACGAGTTGCCTGGAACAGCTCCTCCGAGGCTTCTGTCCATTAAACCCGCCGATATCGGACTGAAGAGTGAAGGGAGTTCTGTTGACCCCTCATCAAACTTTTCAGGAGTCCCAATCACCTGGGCGCTGGTGCAGGTTACGAGGTCTGTTCTACCGCAATCAGTCCGCCGTGGAGGTCGAAAAGTCTCGCCGTGGCAGAGTGTCCCTTGCGGACCGCGGTGGGGAACGGGTTGTTAACTTGTGGCGGTCATCTCTCAAGAGATCGAGAGACTTTGGGCCGTTTTTCGACCCGGTGAGACCGTCCCGTGCGCACTCCGGAAGAGACAGGTTCGGAACCGAGACTCTCGCAAGCCAGTGCGAGTGTGGCAAACCCTGTAAAGAAAGGCGGGAAACGAAAAAAGCCGAGAGAATCGTTCTCGGCTGGCTCGCGTTAACACCATGGTGGACAGAGTTACAGGCAAAAACAAAAAGCTCCCCGAGTGAGACACTCTTCGTAACAACTCTCTCGCCGTCACGAACTCGGTTTACCAGCTTCTGTCGAGCTACCAACCGAGGAAGCTCTGTCTGGGCAAGTGGTAGGGGTCGCTCTTCAGCGGCAAAATGATGAATTCCGCTCCTGCAAGCGAACCGCTTCCCCAGGTTCCAGTCTTCTACTTAAACTTATGTGTTGGGAAGGGAGCGATCTTACGTCCGCCCTGGTTTAGGGATCTCAGAAGCTCCGGCATCGCAAAGTACTTGGGCGGCCAACCGTGCGAGCGAAGCATTCTTCTCGACTGCTTTTGTGAATCCGATGTGCAGTAAGTGTTGACCACGCAACGGACTGCCGGAAGGCGAATAAGGCCCAGGGCAGGCGCTGATCTCCACCCACACGTCACCGTGACGGACTACTCCCTTTCGGTATGTCACACCGTCGCGTTCAGGAGGTATGGACACGGCTAACGGGGGTGTTAGCTCAACGTCTAGTCCGACCTCCTCGAGTGGTACCCACCACGACTCGGCCAAACTGCGAGGACAGCTGTAGAGAGTGCCATGGTTCATTGACCTTGCCACCTAGCCTTTCACCAGTAGAACCAGCCCTTCCACAGTGAATGGGCTGCGGCGGTAAAGCAGTTGTAGGCATAGCTTCCCCCCAGTGCCGCGCCGGGAAAGATGATTGGGATAACGGTGAATGTGTAGGACGCGGACACGTAGTAGGACGGATCGCCGATGATCCATGTTCCCCCGGCCCCTCCCCCGACGGCGTGCATCCAGGTCATGGGACCCCCTCCGTAGCTGGTGGCGCCGAAGATGAAATGGATGCCGTTGGGGCCGTGGCCGACGCCCCACGTGGGGAAGCCTGCGGCGCTCCACGCCCAGACCGCCTCGGCAGCGTAGAGATAGTAAACGCCTATATGTGAGAAAACGTTGGCGGTGGCATACGCCCCACCGTTTTGCTCGATCGTCTGGTTGACGTAGTTGTTCAATGGCTCAATCTGGTGGAAGGTGGCCGCGTTCGCAATCATCGCCGCTCCGTCCACCACGCCTTCGCCGCCAGCCCCCCAGATCTGACCATCGAACGGATTCCCTGTAGCCTGGTAGGACTGCCAGCCGGTGTACAACGCTGCACCAGCGACCAGAAGCCCACCGATGACCAGGACCGGAATAAAAATCGCTTGCCCACTCGGGTCAGTGTAAACCGTCGGGGCGTTGAAGACGGTGCGGTAGAGATTGACATCGCCGGCCTCGTAGCGCAGCGGGACGAGGCGGGTCCAGCGGCCGAGGGTCGGCGAGTAGTCGCGGTAGCGGAAGTGATACAGGCCGCTGGTCGTGTCGAAGCGGCCGCCCTGGTGCAGGTAGTGCCAGGCGTATTGCGAACCTACAGAGCGTTCAATCCAGTTGGCGTCGAGGACTATCGCCTGGCCGAACGGGTCGTAGACGTAGCGTTCCACCACGTTGCCCGAGTTGTCAAAGAGCACACTGACATTATAGTTGGCATCCTGCACCACCCACAAGCGTTCGTCCAGCGTGCCGTCACCGTCCGTGTCCCGGTCGCGGAGGATGAGGGCATCGACGTACACCGGAGACCAGACGTGCTGCACCCTCACCCCCTGACCCCTCTCCCGGTGGGAGAGGGGAAAATGATTCGTCGCGGATGCGTTCCTCCAGCACCGGAAAGTCAATTCCGCCGGGAACCCCAGAAACCAACACCCGCCGGCCATCTCGCTGTAGACATACTGCACCCGCGGTGAGCTGCCGCTCACCGCCCCACCGTGCTCCTGCCGCTCGCTGATCAGTTGCCCCAGGCCGTTGAACGCTCGCTGGATCTGATTGACAATGGTGCCACCCGTGGCTGCATCATAGCTGGTGATGAGGGCAAGATTCCCCTGACCGTCGTAGCCATACTCGAGCCGTCGCACCGAGCCATCCACACTGGCCCCCAGCGTCGTCACCGCATCCGCGATCAGTCGGCCGAGGATGTCGCTACCGCAGAATCAGGACATATCCTGGAGCGCAACCTGGAATCAGTGCCCAGCCCCAAAAACGCACCGTTCCTAAAATACAGGGCCGGCCCTTCAGGTTCTTCCTCCCCAGACCACTTAGGGAACAGAGCCTTTTTCCTGGCACTGGATGCGTTCTCCCGTAACTTTCCCACCTCGGCTCTGGTCTGATCGGTGGGCTGAGGGGTTACTGTCCCAAATCACCTTATATCCAACAACGCTACGCAGTACTAACAAGAGCAGGCACGAACTGCTTGCAATTCCACGTCAGCCGATCCAGCCGATCTCTCAGGAACTGTAACAACGAAAAAAACGATGTGATATCAACCAAGCCTGATGATAGCTCTTCTCAACGGCCCTAAGCTCTTTTCAATCAATTCAATAACTCCATTGACCGGCTCCTCCCGAGAGTTTGGGGTGTGGATCAACCGCAGATAGTTGATTCCTGAGGTGGGATGGTGGATTCCCGTATCACTGGCACATCAGATGGTGCGTTGCTCCCGGCGAGTCACAACCAGAAGAATCGTTTTCGGTAACGAGACCAGGCGGGGTGGAGACCGGGGGTTGCCGGCGGGATGTTCCCAGGGTCGAAAATGGGCTGCTGATGAAGAGTTGACCATCCCGGACTCTGCCGGCGGCTGCAGTTCAAGGAGGTTTTTCGGTTGCATACGATCAGGATGCCCCATATCATCATTATTGAGTAAGTTAGGCCTACCCTCCCAGCGAACGGATCGTCCCCCGTACTTCTTTTGGGAAATTCAGGTGTCGCGGAAGACAACGCGCGGCTCGGCCACCAGTCCGAGATTCATTCCGGTGATGGGGCTCGCTAGGTGTAACCAGAAGTGCTTTGCTTGTCTGCAAGGGGTGTGAAGGGCATAAGCGAGGTATTCGAGCCATGGAAAGATACCTGTCCGGCTTAGGGGTACTGGCAGCTTTTGGACTGGGTCTGATGGGCCTGATGGGGATGAGTACCCACGAGGCCCACGGGCAGCCTGGGGTGACCCAGCCGGTGTCGGCGATTCTGCCATTTTCACTGAGTCCTGGGTTGAATGCGGCGGAGAAAGCCGGAACAGCCTCTCAGACCAATCCGGCTTCCACCCCGACAACTCCCCAGTCGCCAACAGCGGTATCTGCAGGCAAGGCCCAAAGTCCATCCGCTTCCGGACGACTGCAGTACAACCGGGATATTCGTCCCATCCTGGCGGAGAATTGTTTTGCGTGTCACGGTCCAGATAGTGCGGCCCGAAAGGCGGATTTGCGTCTGGATGTACGGGAGGCAGCGATTGCAGCCGGGGCGATTGTGCCAGGTAAGCCGGAACAGAGTGAATTGATCCACCGCATTTACGCTGCCGAAGGGGAAGGGCTGATGCCGCCGACTCAGTCCAAAAAACGCCTGACGGAGGAGCAGAAGGCGATCCTGAAGCGGTGGATCGCCGAGGGAGCGGAATATCAGCTGCACTGGTCACTGATTGCACCGGTACGGCCGCCACTTCCTGCAGTGCAAAATAAAGCCTGGCCACGCAATCCGATCGATTACTTCATCTTGGCCGAGCTGGAAAAACGGGGTTTGCAGCCGGCACCTGAGGCGGATCGGCGGACCTTGGCCCGACGCCTGTCTTTGGACCTGACCGGCTTGCCCCCTTCGCCAGAAGAGGTGGAAGCGTTCGTGCAGGATAGCGATCCGAACTATTACGAAAAGTATGTGGACAAGCTGCTAGCTTCGCCGCATTGGGGGGAACACCGCGCCCGCTACTGGCTCGACTATGCCCGTTATGCCGATACCCACGGGATCCATTTCGACAACTACCGTGAAATCTGGGCGTACCGCGATTGGGTCATCGATGCCCTCAACGCCAACATGCCGTTTGATCAGTTTACCATCGAACAGCTGGCGGGAGATCTGTTACCCAACCCCACCCTGGATCAGTTGATTGCCACCGGCTTCCAACGGAACAACATCACCACTAACGAAGGGGGTGTGATTCCGGAAGAGTACATTGTTTTGTACGCTCGGGATCGGACCGAGACACTAGCCACGGTGTGGATGGGTCTGACGGCCAACTGTGCAGTCTGCCACGATCACAAATACGATCCCCTGACGATGCGGGATTTCTACTCGCTGTCGGCCTTTTTCAACAACACCACGCAAGGAGCGATGGACGGGAACATTCCCAATACTCCGCCGGTGGTGCCCGTGCCTAGGCGAGAAGATCGCCCCCGTTACTTTCAGTTGCAAAAAGAAATCGCTTCTGTTCAGCAGCAGTTGGACCAACGCCGCCGGCAGGTGCAAGGCCAGTTCGAGCAGTGGTGGCAAGGGGCGAACTGGACCAGTGTGTACGAGCAAATACCGACTGACGGCCTGCTGTTCCATGCTCCGTTAAGTGAAGGGGAGGGGAAGCAGCTGGCCTATGCGGTGCGGGGGCATGTGCGCCATGTGCCGGTTCCGGCAGGTAACGGGTCGAACTGGACCGAGGGTCCGCACGGCACCAAAGCGTTGCTGCTCCGCAACGGCGGTACTGCTGTCACTATTGCGGAAGTTGGTGATCGCACGGCTCAGCAGCCGTTTACGGTCAGCATGTGGGTCAAGGTGTCCCAGCGGAATGCCACCGGTGCGTTGCTCGCTCGGATGGATCCCACACAGCAGCACCGCGGCTGGGATGTCTGGCTGGAAGGTGAGAAATTGGGAATGCACTTGGTCTCCCGCTGGCCGGATGACGCTATCAAAGTGGTAGCTAACCAACCACTGCCCTACAACCGCTGGGTGCATGTCTGCATGAGTTATGATGGGAGCGGGTCGGCGGATGGAGTGGTTCTCTATGTGGATGGCGCACCGGTGCCTGCCACGCCGCAACAGAAGCAGGTGCGTGGGGATACACGGACCGCGGTGCCGCTGACCATCAACGGCCGACATGGTGGGGAAGGCCGTTTGGACAAGGTGGCTATCGGCGATGTCCGCTTCTATGCTCGCCGGCTGGACGCCGTGGAAGTGCTGCAGTTGGCGCGTACGGCGGCGGTGGCCGGTATCGTCCGCAAACCGCTGGCCCAGCGAAGTGCCGAGGACAAGAATATCGCCCTGGAGTGGTGGTTGACCACTTTTGATGAACCGACCCGCCAGGGGCGTGCCCAACTGGCCCGTTTGCAACAGGAAGAAGCTGATCTCCGTGCTCGGGGCACCGTCGCCCACATCATGCAGGAACGCCCCAACAGCAAACCGATGGCCTATATCCTCTTCCGCGGGGAATACGACAAACGGCGCGATCCGGTTGAGGCGGACACTCCTCGCGTCCTGCCCCCCATGCCGCCGGACTTGCCCCGCAACCGGCTCGGTTTGGCCCGCTGGCTGGTCAGCAAAGAGCATCCCCTGACCGCCCGCGTCACCGTCAACCGCTTCTGGCAGGAAGTCTTTGGCACAGGACTGGTCAAAACCACCGGTGATTTCGGCGTCTCCGGTGAACTGCCCAGTCACCCCGAACTGCTCGACTGGCTGGCCGTCGAATTCCGGGAAAGCGGTTGGGACGTCAAGAAACTGTTCAAGCTTATGGTGACCAGTGCCACCTACCGCCAGGCTGCCATTGCCACACCGGAAAAACTGGAAAGGGATCGGGAAAACCGCCTGCTCTCGCGTGGTCCCCGCTTCCGTATGGACGCCGAGATGATCCGCGACTACGCACTGGCGGCGAGCGGCCTGCTGGTCCGCAAAATCGGTGGCCCCAGCGTCAAGCCGTACCAGCCTGATGGGGTATGGGAGGCGGTGGCCATGATCGGCTCCAACACCCGCCACTACAAGCGAGACAGCGGCGAAAACCTGTACCGCCGCAGCATGTACACCTTCTGGAAGCGTTCTGCCCCTCCGGCTTCCATGGAAATTCTCAATGCCCCGAATCGGGAAACCTGCTGTGTGCGACGTGAGCGGACCAACACCCCCCTTCAGGCCCTGGTTACTCTTAACGATGTGCAATTTGTAGAAGCGGCCCGTGTCCTGGCGGAAAAGGCGCTCCAGCACAACCCCGCCGATGAGGCCCGCTTCGACTTCATTGCCCGTCGCATTCTGTGCCGACCATTGGACAGCCGCGAACTGTCCGTCCTCCAGGACAACCTCCGCGACCTGCGCCACCACTACGCCCAGCAACCCGAAGAGGCCAAAAAATTGATCACCTTCGGCGAACGTCAGCCCGACCCCAAACTCGACCCCGTCGAGCTGGCCGCCTGGACCCTGATAGCCAGCGAATTGTTCAACCTGGATGAAGTGCTCAACAAATAATTGGGAGGTGAGCGAGCAGGAGACGGCTGGGATCGGTGGCAGGATGGCGTGCCCCTAGCCCTGCCCTAGAGTAGGGCAAATGCGCCGGGGGACCAGGTTCAGGATGACACTACCGGTACCGAATCCGCATGGGCCCGTGACACAAGCTGCTGCTTCAAGGGAGATATTCCGTAACCGAAGTGTGCCATTGCACATAAATGATTTGGTGAGGTGAGCCCTATGAATCTGTTGGACCATCCGTATGCCCTGGCCATTACCCGCCGCTACTTCTTCCAATCCACGAGTTTCACGCTCGGGACCGCCGCTTTGGCGACGCTTCTGGGCGAAGAGAGTCGGGCGGCAAACCGAGGAAGTCCGACCGGTTTCGGGGCAGCCCTCAAAGAAACCCACCATCCGGCTAAGGCCAAGCATGTCATTTACTTGCATATGGTCGGCGGGCCGAGTCAGATGGATCTTTATGACTATAAACCGAAAATGCTGGATTACTTTGACAAGGATTTACCCGACAGTGTGCGGATGGGCCAACGGCTGACGACGATGACTAGTGGTCAGGCTCGTTTCCCCATCGCACCGAGCAAGTTCAAATTCCGGCAGCACGGTCAGTGCGGCATGTGGGTGTGTGAACTGTTGCCGTACACCGCCCGCATGGTGGATGACCTGGCCTTCATCCGCTCCATGCACACCGAAGCGATCAACCACGAGCCGGCCATCACCTACATCCAGACGGGGAACCAAGTGACCGGCCGACCCTGTCTGGGTGCCTGGACCAGTTACGGGCTGGGCAGCCTCAATCGCAATCTCCCCACGTTCGTGGTCATGGTGGCCACGCCGAGCAACCAGGAGCAGGTGCAAGCCATCTCCGCCCGTCTGTGGCAAGCCGGTTATCTGCCGGGAGAGCATGCCGCCGTCTCCTTCCGCACCAGCGGTGATCCGATCTTGTTCATCAATAATCCCCCAGGGGTCTCGCCAGCGGTGCGGCGGAAGACCCTTGATGCCATCAACCGCCTCAATCAGTTCGCCTTGGAACGTTGGGGAGACCCGGAAACCCAAACCCGGATCGCTCAGTACGAGATGGCCTATCGCATGCAAGCCAGCGTCCCCGAACTAGTGGATCTGTCCCAAGAGCCACAGAAAGTGCTGGAGATGTACGGTCCGGACGTGCACAAGCCTGGCACTTTTGCCCACACCGTTTTGCTGGCACGCCGCTTAGTGGAACGGGGCGTGCGTTTCGTGCAAATCTACCACAACAATTGGGACCACCACAGCAACGTTGCCGGACGTATGCCCGACCAGTGCCGCGATGTCGATCAACCCTGTTGGGCCTTAATCCAGGACCTCAAACGCAAAGGGCTGTTCGACTCCACGCTGGTCATCTGGGGGGGAGAGTTCGGCCGGACCATCTACAGCCAGGGAGGATTATCCAAGACCAACTACGGCCGCGACCACCATCCCCGTTGTTTCACCATGTGGCTGGCCGGTGGCGGCGTGAAAGGCGGGACCATCTACGGCGAAACCGATGACTTCAGCTACAACATCGTCAAAGACCCTGTCCATATTCGCGACTTCCACGCCACCGTCTTGCACCTGCTCGGCATCGATCATGAACGGTTGACCTACCGCTACCAGGGGCTAGACCAGCGATTGACCGGTGTCGAAGCTAAAGCCCGCGTGGTCCGAGAAATCATCGCCTGAGTTGAACTGCTGCGTGGTCCAGGAACATCATCGCCTGAAGTCCATCCCCTTCCGAAGCTGACTTGTGCCAACGTCCCGGACAACACTCTTCGGCGTGGAAACAGTGGATGGACCAAAAGATGAAGATGAATTTGGTAGCGGACGACATAAGATCCATTCCATGGAAGCCATCGATTACACGGCGTTGCTGGCCGAGCGAAGCCGACAGGTCGAAGCCTCGGGCGTTCGTCAGATCTTCGAGTTGTCCAAGACCCTGCCGGACCCGATCGATTTGAGCATCGGTCAGCCTGATTTCGATGTGCCGGAACCGATCAAGGCGGCGGCTTGTGCGGCGATCGTGGCGGGGCGTAACGGTTATACCCTCACCCAAGGGATGGGAGAGCTGCGGGAACGTTTGCGAGCCGAGGTGCAACGCCGCTTTCCGGACCAGAAGCGGGAGGTGCTGGTAACAAGTGGCACGAGTGGAGGCCTGTTTCTGGCTATGCTGGCGTTGGTCAATCCCGGCGACGAAGTGGTGACCACCGATCCCTATTTTGTGGCCTACCCCAATCATGTCGCCCTGGTTGGTGGCCGAATGGTGCTGGTGGATACCTATCCCGATTTCCGTCTCGATCCGCAACGGCTCGAAGCGGCAATAACGCCGCGGACTAAGGTGGTAGTCTTCAGCACACCGGCCAACCCGACGGGTGTCACCATCGACGCCGAAGCCGCCCGGCAGATCGTCGAGATCACGCTCCGCCGACGCATCATCATCGTCAGCGACGAAATTTATCGCGGCTTCTGCTACGATCATCCTCCCATCAGCCCCGCTCAGTTCGGGGACAATGTGCTGGTCGTGGAAGGTTTCGGCAAGACCTACGGCATGACCGGCTGGCGATTGGGTTGGGTGCACGGACCGCCACAACTGGTGGAAGAGATGGCCAAGTTGCAACAATTCACCTACGTATGTGCTCCCAGCATGGTGCAATGGGCCGCTCTGACCGCATTGGACACGGATATGTCAGCCCTGGTGCAGACTTACCGTCGCAAGCGGGACTTGATGGTAGAGGGGTTGCGTGATTGCTATGAGTTGGTAGTGCCTCAGGGAGCCTTTTATCTGTTTCCCAGGGCTCCCGGGGGCGATGCTACAGCATTTGTCCAGCAGGCTATCCGTCAGCAGCTTCTGATTATTCCGGGTCGGGTGTTTAGCCGTAAGGACACTCATTTCCGCTTGTCCTATGCGGCTCCCGATGCGGTGTTGCAGCGCGGGCTGACCGTTCTCCGCCGCCTAGCCGGTGTCGGAAGTTAGGGGTTCGGGCGGGTTATCGGTCTGTTGCCGAACGTCGGGGCCACCACGACGCCTCGCAGACAGATTTTTTTCGAAAGGGCCTCGACAACCCAATGCCGGAAATTAGAATACGCTCGAAAGGTAAAATTGAGTCGTCTTTTTCTCAATCCCGGATCAGAAACCTCGAGGATGAAAACCGAGAGCCCGGTTTACCGACGTGGCGAACATCTGATCAATCGAGGACCATCATTTTCCTGACCCAACCATGGATAGTTGCTGATCTTGAGAGAACCCCTGAACCGAGTTGTTTCTGGCACAAAGAGAAAACCCATGGCAGACTGGAGAAAGCTGGCGAAGGAAGCGTTGCTGGCCGACGGACGGATCGATACCCGCGAGGTGGAAATCTTGCGAAAGGCTTTGTTTGCCGACCAGCGGATCGATAAATCGGAGCTGGAATTCCTGGCGGAGCTACGCAAGGCGGCCAAATCGACGGTCAAGGAGTTTATGAAACTGTTTACCGATGCGGTTAAAAACCATATGCTGGCTGATGGAGTGATTACAGACAGTGAAGCCGCCTGGTTACGCAAAACGATTTTTGCAGACAACAAGGTGGACGCCGACGAGATCCAGCTATTGAAGGAGTTGAAGCAACTGGCAAAGCAAACTTCACCGGAGTTCGACAAGCTCTACGCTGAGTGTGTCAAGTAGCGAAACCTGGAATGCCGCTACTGGCAAGGACTTGAGCAGTTCGCATCGTTGGTTCCGTCGGGACTCAGCGTAAGTCTTGCGGGTTCACCGGCAATTTGGGGTAGATGGACCGCTGGGCACGGGGACAACGGGACAGATAACGTTTCCGATGGCTCCACAAGCGGCGTAGGCGTTGGTGAGATATTGCATCATCATGCGTTGAGCATTGTAATACGAGCCGTTGAGGGCGATCGCGGCACGTTGCACTTCAGCAAAGGCCAGGGGCCGTTTGTAGAACAGCGGGGCGATGACATATTCCAATTTATCGTAGAGGGAGGCCGCCTCGCGGGCTGGATCGCTCGGACGGGAGCCATCTTCACCGATGGCCCAACCGGTCACCCCCTCGATGCACCCTTCTACCCACCATCCATCGAGCACACTGAGGCTCGGCACGCCGTTGAGAGCGGCTTTCATGCCGCTAGTGCCAGAGGCTTCCTGGGGTTTGAGAGGTGTGTTGAGCCAGAGATCGCATCCGGCACAGAGGAAGCGGCACAGGGTCATGTCGTAGTCTTCAAGATAAACGATAGGCAGGTCGGGAGCCAGGACTTGAGCTGCGCTAAAGATTTTACGGATGATGGCCTTGCCGCCTTCGTCCCGCGGGTGAGCTTTGCCGGCGTAGAGCACCTGGAGAGGCCCAACTTGACGTACAATGCGACGCAGTCGATCTAAGTCGCTAAAAAGCAGGTCGGCTCGTTTGTAGGCGGTAGCCCGACGGGCAAAACCTATCGTTAATACGTTGGGGTCGAGAGTGCGACCGCAGCGACGAGTCACTTCATGCAACAACTGTCGTTTACTCTCGGTATGGGCTGCCAGAATCTCGCCCGGTGACAGGTTGATGGCATAGCGGAGATACAAATTGTCCCGCCGCCATTCGGGGAAGTGCCGATCAAACAGTCGCTGAAACGGCTCACTGGTCCAGGTGACCGCGTGGACCCCATTCGTGATCGAGTTGATCGGATAGCCGGGGAACATGTCGCGGGACACCTCCCCATGTCGCATCGCCACACCATTGATGTAGCGCGAACAACTCAGAGCCAATCCGGTCATGTTCAGCGTGTTGTCTGGCTGGCCATCGAGTTGCAGGACCAGTGAGGCAGCCGGTTCACCCAAAACACGTTGAACCAGCATTGCCTCGAACTTGTCGTGGCCTGCAGGCACAGGTGTATGAGTGGTAAAGACACAGCGTTGCCGAACCTGCTCGTGTAATTCCGGGGTCAGCCGTTCCGGGATGTGACCGCCGCACAGTTGTCGTACCAGACCAAGCACCATTAGCGCCGAATGCCCCTCATTCATGTGATAGGTGATGACGGTGTCATGTCCCAGTGCCTGGAGCATAGAAGCTCCCCCCACTCCCAGGATTACCTCCTGGCAGAGGCGGTAGTAGGCGTCTCCTCCGTACAAATAATCCGTCAAGTGTCGATCCCACGGGTTGTTTTCCTCCAGATCCGTGTCCAACAGATAGACGGGTATCTGCCAACCATTGATACCTTGAACCCAGTATCGCCAGGCACGTACGTGAACAAGGCGATTCTCCAAAGACACTGGGATACGCTGAGGCAGAGCTTCCAATCGATCTTCAGGGTGCCAGGTGGCGGGTTCCTCGTGTTGCTGGCCGTGCTCATCGAGTCGTTGTCGGAAGTAACCGTGTCGATGAAGGAGGGTTACGGCCACCATAGGGATTCCTAAGTCAGCGGCCGCACGCAAGGTATCCCCCGCCAGGATGCCGAGTCCCCCACTATATGTCGGAATTTCGGGATCCAAACCGATTTCCATGGAGAAATACGCAATGGTCGCCGGAAAAGTCGGCATGTTAGCTCCCGCTTCGCGAACGGCCTGGGCAATGAGATTGACTACGTCCTTATCTGTTTTATCGGAGCTAAAAGGGTGTGTTCATTCTTGAGAGTTGCTGAAACGCTCATCATCGATGTGGGCAAGTACCTGGAGCAGATCGTCGGCACTGACGATCCCCAGGAGCAAACCTGATTCGTCGGTAATCAGCAGACGATGGACACCTTCTTCCAACATCTGGCGTGCTAATTGGGGCACTGTCGTCTCAGGTGAGACTGTACGCACAACTGTGGTCATCACATCGCGAACTCTAAGCGGGCGGTTTTCCCCTTCGATGATTTGCCAGTCTGTCGGAAAAGCGGCGGGGTCACCACAAAGCAAAACTTGCTGTCCGTCAGTACGCAAGTACTGGCGTTGGAAGGGGCAGGAACCGACGGGAAGCAGGCAGCGGATTTCTTCTTTGCCCCCGGGATGTCTTTCGACCTGTTGGAAGGCACAAGCTTGTAACTTCCCAGCCGATTGCTGATTGCGCTGGGCCACCCAGCGGACCAGGTCTGCTAAGGAGAGCATACCTACCACCCGCCGATTCTGTTCCACCACCGGCATCCCCCGCAGACCGAGGCGGGACAACTCCTGTGCCGCTTCCTTGAGAGTCATGTCTGCAGACAAGGTTTTGACTTCGCGATTCATCAATTCTCCCGCGGTCAATCGCAACAGATGGCCTGTGATGTCTCCCATGGCGTGGTCCTCTTACGGCGGGTAGGTAGACTACGGGCAGATCTGCTCGTGAGCATGTCTCGTCCCCCTGATTCTACGATGACCTTCTTGCAACTTGGATACCCGAAAGACAGCCAGAGCAACGGGGGTGAGAAAAGATCGAAGCAAGGGGTGAAAACAAGCCCCGGCTGGCTCTGGTAGTGCCAGGGTGGTAGCGTATGATAAGCCAACGGCGGCTGCGTCTTTATCCATTCGGTATCCCGAAGAGCTGTGCGAAACTGTGTCCAGCGTGCTGAAGGGTACTGTGCCGCTTTGACATGGTGCTTCCCTAGTGGTAACAGAACATGTTCCCTCAAGGGTTACCTTCGCTGGCAACGTTTACGGACCTTTATGAACTGACGATGGCCCAGGCATACTGGCAAGAAGGGATGACCGGTGAGGCCACGTTCAGCTTTTTTTTCCGCAGTTTGCCTCCTCATCGCGGTTATCTGATTGCTGCGGGCATTGAGCAGATTCTGGAAGAGATAGAACACTTCCATTTCACGGAAGATGACTTGATCGCTCTGCGACGACTTCATCGGTTTCGGGAGGATTTCCTCGACTTTCTAGCCGGTATCCGCTTCAGCGGATCGGTCCGTGCTGTGGCAGAAGGGACCATAGTTTTCCCGCAGGAGCCATTGCTGGAGGTGACTGCTCCCATCCTGGAGGCTCAACTGATAGAGACATTGGTCGTGAATCGGCTGCATGTTTACACACTTTTGGCCAGCAAGGCGGCACGGGTACGCTGGGCGGCAGGACCTCAACGCCTGGTTGTGGACTTCGGGGCCCGCCGTTGCCACGGTTGGGAAGCGGCGGATATGGCCGCCTATTGCGGTTGGCTGGTCGGCTTTGAGGGAACTAGCAATGTCCACGCGGGTCTCCGCTACGGCATACCTCTCTATGGCACCATGGCGCACTCTTTCGTCAGTGCATTTCCCCGGGAACTGGATGCCTTCCGAGCTTATGCACGGACCTTTCCGGACAGCACCGTCCTGCTGGTTGATACTTATGACACCGTGGAAGGTATCAAACACGCCCTGCATGTTGCCAGCGAACTGCAAAAACAGGGTTATCAGCTTCGGGGTATTCGTCTTGACAGCGGCGACTTGTTGTCCCTTTCCCAGGTAGCACGCCAACTGGCGGACGCAGCAGGGTTCCCCCATCTGCAGATTTTCGCCAGCGGAGGGATCGACGAATATACCATCGAGCATCTTGTCCATCACGGTGCTCCGATCGACGCCTATGGTGTAGGAACCAAGGTAGGCGTGTCCCAAGACGCACCGTATGGAGATTGTGCTTATAAGCTCGTGAACTACGCGGGACGGGCTACCCTTAAACTCAGCGAACACAAACAGACTTTACCGGGTCCCAAGCAGGTGTATCGCTTTTATGACACCACAGGGCGGATGCTCTACGACCAGATTGGTTTAGCCGATGAGCCTGCGCCGGCAGGTGGCCAGCCTCTCCTGCACGAGGTGATGCGACAGGGGCGACGCCTTCGACCTGCGGTTTCTCTTGAGGAGGCCCGTTCCCACTTCCGTCAACAATGGGCGTCTCTTCCCGAATCCCACAAGGATCTGCATGATCCCGCAACCTACGATGTGCAGGTGAGTGTCCGGCTGTATCAACTCACGAAACAGCTCACCGAACAACTCCAGGCGGAACTTCACCTCTGCAATCCCGAGCATTCTCCATCCCCTCGTTCGGGAAAAGATTAGCTATGGAAAAAGATCTAGCTGTTGAGAAGGAGGGCAACATGTGTAAGGGCGTGAAATTTCCTCGGGAGCAATGAGATGAAACCACGATTTCTTCGGAAACGCGAAATCCCTTGAGCGTCTGGCGCGGCCCGACGACTGCGGTAGTGGTGTGGGGTACGGGGCTGTTAGCAAAATTGCGAGACAGGACCGGCGGCAGAACATTACGTTGATCTGAGGAGACCGATCATGTCGAGCCGAACCTTGGTGGGGCTAGTCGTGGTATTGGGCATGAGCGGTAGTATCTCCTGGGCTGAGCGGCCGGTGATCCGTGCAGGTCAGGCGGGCCGGTCGGTGACGTTGGCCCAGCAAGGCATGGTGGCAACCAGTCACCCCTTAGCCGCTCAGATCGGTTTGGATGTGTTGCGTCGTGGTGGGAATGCCGTCGATGCTGCGATTGCCACTAGTGCTGCACTGGGAGTCTTGGAACCGACCAATTGTGGGATCGGGGGTGACCTGTATGCTCTGGTCTGGGATGCTCGGACGAAAAAGTTGTACGGCCTCAATGCCAGCGGACGCGCGCCTTTACGAGCGACACGGGCTTATTTCCTGGAGCGGGGGTATAAGCAGATACCTACGACGGGGCCGCTTTCCTGGTCCGTGCCCGGATGTGTGGATGGTTGGGATCAATTGCGTCGGCGCTTTGGCAGTTGGTCCTGGCGGGAGTTGCTGGAGCCGAGCATCGCCTACGCTGAAAAAGGAGCGCCGGTGCCAGAGGTGATCGCCGGATACTGGCGGTCGGCCGAACGTATGCGTGATCCCGGAATGCGCACCACTTTTTTGATCGAGGATGGTTTATGGGGACGAAGGGCGCCACGTACGGGTGAGATCTTCAGGAATCCCGATCTGGCTCGTTCCTACCGTCTGATTGCCGAGCAGGGACGGGATGCCTTTTACAAAGGAGATATCGCCCGACGTCTGGTCGAATTCGCTGAACAAGTCGGAGGCTTATGGACGCTGAAAGATTTTGAAGACTATCAGTCGGAGTGGGTTGAGCCGGTTTCGACCACCTATCGGGGATACGAGGTTTGGCAGATTCCTCCTCCCGGACAAGGAATAACAGTCCTGCAAATGCTCAATTTGCTCGAACACTTTGACCTGGCTCGCTTAGGCCCCAACTCGGCGGATTACTGGCATCTGTTTATCGAAGCCAAAAAACTGGCTTTTGCCGACCGTGCCCGTTACTATGCTGATCCTCAGTTTTCCCGAGTGCCGGTGCAGGAATTGATCTCCAAACCCTATGCTGCACACCGAGTGAAAAAGATCGACCTGCGGAAGGCGCAGGTGGATGTCCCTCCGGGGGATCCGCGCCTGGGCGGAGCCGAGACGGTTTATCTATGTGTGGTGGACAAGGATCGCCATTGCGTGTCGTTGATTCAGAGTAATTACAGCGGGTTCGGTTCGGGATTGGCCGCACCCGGCACGGGCTTCGGCATTCAAAATCGGGGTTGCCTGTTTGCCCTGGATGAGAAGCACCCGAATCGGTTAGAGCCCGGCAAGCGTCCCTTTCATACCATCATTCCCGCTTTGGTGACTCAGAAGGGTCAGCCCGTATTTGTCTTTGGCGTCATGGGGGGTGATATGCAGCCTCAAGGTCAGGTCCAGGTGCTGGTCAACCTGCTGGATTTCGGCATGAATGTTCAGGCAGCAGGCGAGGCACCCCGAATCGAACACGTGGGCCATCCCACACCGACCGGTCAATCGGGTGATGCTCGCGGGGGAATTGTTCGAGCCGAACCGGGCATACCCGATGAAATCCTTCGAGACCTGGAAAAACGTGGACATCGTGTGGAGAGAGTCCGCGTTAATGGCGGGGGATATCAGGGCATCTGGATTCATCCTCAAACCAACGTCCTCTACGGCGGAAGTGAAGCCCGTAAAGACGGTATGGCAATAGGGTATTGATGCAGACCTTCCGCTCTAGTTCCCCAGGGTGGCACCTGGGCCGGGATGTGGGTCCAACGGCTCCGTGGGCCAGCCTGTTGCTCTCTCCACATGCAGGTCGACCTATCACCTATGCGTTCTCACGTCGCTTCGGTCTGGCTCGGCCGGTTTGCTCACCTGCATTCATAACATCCTGGCAGCGGTAAGGTCCTGGCAGAATTGAGCTTGATTTTTATGTCCGGTTCCTTCACCCTGGGGGAGCCACACATGAGCGTACATGGGCATCACAGGGATGATCCGCAGGAGGGGATCGTTGTGACTACCATCTGGCCGAGTGGACATGAGACATCCAGCGAGAGGTCACCACGGTACTCCTGGACCTTGGACGATTTGCTGCCCGTATCCGGGGGGCTGATGGCTCGGGAACAACCGGGACACTGGGAGGCTCGGAACACGCCGGTACGCTTCGAGGTTTCACTTCCCTTGGAACCGGGTTGGTATCAGGTTCGCTTGGCCATTCGTTCCTTCCGGCGTTTCACGGTGCAGAAACGTTGTGAATTAGTCTTCCGGAAACGGGGAGGGGAGGGGAGGCCGCTGGTTCGTGAGATCTTCAGTTGGAATCGGAATTTCTCGGAGGAGTTCGTGTTGAAGCTATCCGCTCCGGTGGAGGGGGCGCGTCTGGAGTTGCATAACGTGGAGGGAACCTTTGCCATCGAGTCGTTCTCGGTGACCCGATTATCCCCGTTGAGGGTGACGGCACTGGCTCTGCGAGAAAAGATGCGTCTCATTCGGGCCTACCGCTGCACCGGTCCGGTTCTGTGGCGTGGCACCAAAATGCTCCTGCGCGGACAATGGCGGTTGTTTGGGGCCAAGGTTCTCAAAGGCCTGATCGACGGACGACAAATCCGCACCGGAGCGGGCCATGCCGATGAGGTGGATGCGGCCTGGTGGCGACGTCACGTGCTGACGCGGGATGAAGCGGAACGCATCGCCTGCGAGTGCGACACCTGGAAAGACATCATACCTCTGGCCGTGATTGTCCCTGTAGATCCCGGTCAGATCGAGGTGGCACGCTGGGCAGTTCACTCGGTACGCCGACAAATTTACCCCCATTGGGAATTGTACCTGGTCACGGCTGGTCCCAATGGTGTTACGCCTCATTTACAGAATCTGTTACCTCGAGACCCGCGGGTGCATGTCATCCGTGTTCCCACCTGGATGAGTCTGGGCTTCGCCTTGGGCAAGGCCTTGGCCGCCACCGAATGCCGTTGGGTTGTTATTGTCCCTCCGGGTATCGAATTGACAGAACATGCCCTGTATCATTGGGTGAAATATTTTCGAGAAAACCCCACCCTTGAAGCCGTTGCGGCTCCGGTGGACGGGGTTGAGCCCGCGGTTGCTTCGGCGGAAGTATTCCCACCAGTAAAACCCCGACATTCTCAAGATCCTCCGAGTTCCCAGGCAGAACCCCAAAGTTCTGCATCAAGTCCGAACGATACACGTCCGGCCTTTCGTTATCCGACTAGGGTGTGGGCGGTTTCCCCACGCTGCCTGGCTCAGCGGATACCTTGGGGTTTATCAGCGCTGAAGGTCGCGGATTGGACCGAATCCTGGAAGGATATGCCGCATCAACTCTTGGACACGGTTTTGGCCTACCCTGTGGAAGAACGGCCGTTGATGGACCATGCCCGCGTGGGACGCAAGCCGAACCTCCTGAAAACTCCCCTATTCCTTTCGACCGATCTGAAAGGCATTACCGGATACGATCATCTCGCTTACGCAGTGTTGAAAGGCTTACCCAGCCTAGGTGTGGCCCTCCGCTGGCATCAACTCAGTGCAGTCCATCCGGAATTGATGCCCCGGGGCGTACGCCCGCCTGCGGGAGGCTGGAAACCCGGAGACAGGCAATTGATCATTTCCCCACCGTTTCTGTTTCATCGCTTTGAGCCGGACGGGGCTTCTGCCCTCTACACTATGTGGGAAACCGATTACCTGGAGCCTGAATGGGTCGAAGCGGTGAATCGGTGTCGAGTCGTGATCGTTCCGAGCCGTTGGGGGGCAGAGTGTTTTCGACGATGTGGCGTGCGTGTGCCGGTCGAGGTTGTTCCCCTCGGGTATGATCCGGTCGTGTTTCATGCGAATGACGGCATTTTTCCCGAAGTGTGTACTTTTGGGACGGCGGGTGCACTTGCCGCCGGAGGACTACGTAAAAATGCTCAATTGGTGATTGATCTGTTCCGCAAAGCATTTCCCCAGCAGCAAGATGTGCGGTTGCGGATCAAGATCACACCGCAATCTCCATCCCTGGAGACCTACGATGATCCGCGGATCGACGTCATTCGTGCCATCCTTCCCGTGACCCGCATGGCCGAATGGTACCGCTCGTTGACGGTTTACGTCAACGCATCAGCCGGCGAGGGTTTCGGTCTGCACTTGCTCGAAGCCATGGCTTGTGGCCGTCCCTTGATTTCCGCAGCCTACAGCGGTCTGACGGAGTTCTTTGATGCTTCAGTAGGATACACCGTACCTTATCGGTTGGTGCCGGTCCGCAACGCCATATATTCGGGTAATTGGGCGGAACCCGATGAAGAGGGGTTGATAGAACAGATGCGACGCGTCTACGCCGATCAGAAGCAGGCTCAACAATTGGGTATGCGAGCAGCATGCCGGGCTTCCCGCTTCAACTGGAGAGCTACCGGCCGTTTGCTGCGGGATGTTCTGGTCCGATACGGTTTCCTCAACTAAAGGCAAACTTTGTCGTCGGCTTGCCTGACAATACCCGGACATAAGAGAAGGCTCTCGTCGTGGCGAATCGATAACGGAAACATATACCCGAGGGTGCCTCGAACTCTCGATAAGCAGGAGACCAGACGATGCGCGTGGGAATTGCCTTGCCCACATTGGTCAGCGGTGACGCCGTAGGCAACGATGCCTTAGGGATGGGACAACATCTCCGCCGACGGGGCTTTGAGGTCAGCTATTTTGCGGCAACGGTTGCAGGTGTCTCGGAGCGTGTCCATCGATTGGAGGAGATCGGCCGGGTTCTCTGCTCCGCAGAGGATATCTTGATTTACCACCACTCCATCGGTTGCGAACCGGCTGTACGTGCGCTGGAACGTTTGCCGCTTCGACGCAAGGCCGTGAAATATCATAATGTAACTCCTCCTCAATTTTTCTCCTCACTCCAACGGAAAGTGGCTGACGGTTGCCACGAAGGAATGCGGCAAATTTCCCGCCTCGTCCAATGTGGTGCCCACATCTGGGCTGATTCGGAATTCAATGCCCAAGACATCCGTGCCTGCAGTCCCCAACTTCCGGTGACAGCATTACCTCCCTTTCATCAGGTGGAGGATTTGTTCCGACTGGAACCGGACGGACGTGCCGTGATGGGTTTTGACGACTGGACAACCACATTTGTGGCCGTAGGACGAGTTGTGCCGAACAAGAACATCCCCTTAGCTATTGAGACGTTGCGAGCTTATCGCCAACGTTACGATGACAAAGCTCGGTTGATTGTGGCCGGTCCCTGGCCCTTACCTGAGTATGTCCAGCACCTGTGCCAATTCGTCCACGATCAAGAACAGGAAGGACATGTATTCCTGACAGGACGTTTGACTGTCGCCCAGTTGAAAGCTATTTACCTTGCAGCCGATGCCCTGGTTGTGACGAGCGAGCATGAAGGATTCTGTGTCCCTTTGATTGAAGCGATGGCCCTCAGGATACCAATTGTTGCGGTGCCCAATGCGGCTATTCCCTATACCGGCGGAGATGCGGTCAGATACGCCCCGGCGGATGCCGAGCTCTTGGCAGCCGAGTTGGCGCACCTGATACTTCATGATCCCTTGGAGCGGGAAGCACAAATCGGGCGGGGTTGGCAGCGCTATACTACCCATTTTTCAACCGTAGCGATCACTCGGCAATTCGATGAGTTGTTCGATTGCCTGCTGGCCAGTTGATTCCCCATTCCCCAGATGAAAACCACATCCGCTTCTGGGCCGGCCCAAGCATTGTTTCACGAGGGGCGGGTTGATATGTCAGCCAAGTAACGATCTGGCTACTACACCTGATCTGATACAATCTGCGGATGCTTTACTAGATTATCTCAACAAAACGGGCGGTCGGGAAATGATCTCCTGGATATCAGGGAGGTCGCCGTTTGATATGAGGGAGGTCCCCGTTTCCGAACGATGTGGTGTCATGCGGGAGCCAGTAGCGATGATATCCCAGTTATTTGACCTCACAGGTCGTGTGGCGCTGGTCACCGGTGGTAATAAAGGGCTGGGCAAAGCCATGGCTCGGGGATTGGCGGAAGCTGGTGCGGACGTGATCATCGCGAGCCGGCACGAAGACCAATTGCGTGAAGCTCTCTCAGAGATTCTCGCGGAGACCGGTCGTCGCGGCGCATATCTGGTTGCTGATGTCGGCAAGCGGGAGGATTTGCTGCGGCTGGCCCGTTTCGCACTCGAAACCTTCGGCCGGGTGGACATACTCATCAACAATGCGGGGATGAATGTTCCCCAGCCCATTGATGCGATTACGGACGAAGTGTGGGATCGGATGCTCGCGGTCAATCTTACTGCAGCGATGGTCCTCAGCCGGGAATTGGTTCCCCAGATGAAGGAGAGACGCTGGGGTCGCATTGTGCATATTTCCTCCATCCTGGGTCAGGTGTCCAAGGAGAAACGGAATGCTTACTCCGCCACCAAAGCGGCCTTGATGGGTTTGGCTCGGGCCAGCGCCATCGATTTAGGACCGTACAATATCACGGTCAACTGCATTGCCCCTGGGCCGTTCTTGACCGATATGCCGATGTCGTTGCTCTCAGAAGCCGAAAAGCAGGCGTTTGCGCAGCGAACCGCCTTGGGACGTTGGGCCGAACCGCGTGAACTGGTTGGCCCCATTTTGCTTCTCTGCAGCGAAGCGGGCAGCTATATCACCGGTCAAACCTTATTCGTGGATGGCGGCTGGTTAGCACGTTAGGTCACTTTGTGTGCTAAACTACCTTTAACCTGACAACTGGGTAACGAAGCCGAACCTTCGACCAAAGGAATATTCCTCCCACCAGGAGGTGGGGAATCCCTATTGCTTGAAGGTGTTCATTTTCAGTACAATGATGCTTCTCACAGGGACGACGGACAGAAAGGATGTTGCCGTGTTTCCCGTAATGGGTTGGCCACCATGAACGCAAGTTCATTATCCTGCGATGGCGTGAACCTGGCGGATCCCAAATCATCGCCAGGCAAAACTGCCCCGGGAAACGGAGTTCCCGGAGTCGTCGCTAAAAGTGTCTTCAGCGATAGCTTGGAAGAGGCTAATCGCCACAAGTGGATCGAAAGCCAGAAAGCGGGATACGACCTTGGCGAGTCCTGCATACGAGAATGGGTGGCCAAACATTGGCAAGGCTATTTGCGTGCTCGCTGGGTGGAACATCTGCAAGGGAAATGTTTCTGGGTCGAATTGGACCGAGGAGATTTCGGGCTTCTCCAGCGTGAGTTTCATGACTGCAAACCGCTTCTGGATGCCATTTTGGACCAACTCTCCGCGGGCAAAGAAAATCTGCATGTTCTTCTCTGGGCCATGGACACGGGCCAACCGATGGATCAAGTCGTGCGTATCCTCGAAGCCCTCGACATCAACAGCGTTCGTCTCCGGCATCAATTCGAAACGCGGGAATGACATCTTTCTCTTCTCATCGGCGTAATGTAACAAACATATATTTGGTGCCAACGAGGCAGCGTAGGAATCGGTTTAATCTATCGAGGTGTATGACTGGAAAGCCCCTCGGATGTGCCATAGGGGCAAGCAACCATCACAATTCAGGAGTATTGTCTATGCTCAGACACGGGACACTGTGGGGTTCGGTCCTGGGGCTTCTTGGCCTCTGCGGGGTCGCCAGAATCGTTGCGGCCCCAATCCCGGCTGATCCACCACCACCGGCTGCCTCACCGATCGAATCGTGGCGGAAGGCTCTGGATCAGACCTGCGATGTGGCATTCCAGAATCGCTCGCTCAAGGAGGTTCTCGATGAACTCAAGGAAAGGGCGAAAATGCCGATCCATCTGGATCCGCTCGTCATGAATTTCGGGATCAATCCTCATGAGCCATCCATCAACATCGAATTGAAGCAGGTGAAGCTTCGGGATGCCTTGCATCGTATTCTAGCGCCCTACAATTTGCGGTATGCTCTCACCCGAGAGGGCATTGTTATTTCCAGCGAGGACCTGGTGATCTCGCGTCAATTACGGCAGCGGGTCAAAATCCATTGCGAGGGCACGCCCTTTACGCAGGTCGTTCAGCAACTGGCTGCTGAGACCGGAGCGAACCTAGTGGTGGATCCTCGGCTCAAGGAGAGGGGACAACAGGCCATTACGTTGAAACTGGATGATGTGCCCCTGGAAAGTGCCGTGCGTCTGCTTGCGGAACTGGCAGACTTGCGGGCCTTACGTTTGAACAACATCTTGTTCATTACTTCGTTGGAACGAGCGGAGCGATTGCGTGCCGATGCGGATGGCCCTGTTCCGAGCGGGCCTCCGTCTCCCGGAAACATCCCGCAAGTACCCGTTGGTGTGCCGGGAATCGGATTCGGGGGATTCGGGGGAGGTGGAATCGGAGGAGGTATAGTAGTGCCGGGTTTTCCTGGCATAGAGCCGGGGGTTCCGCCTTCAGATGCAGATCAGCCTTCCCCGGACAAGAAAAACGACAACAAGAACCGTAAGGACAAAGAAGCCGTCTCCCCAAGTAAACAAGGGGGCAAGTAAATCAAATCTTTAAGCAAAAAAGGGAAGTCTTCCCCGAGCAGACGGGAAGCCAAGCAATCTCTAAGCCAAGTAGGAGGTAATCCCCCCGAGCCGCCAGGGGGATTGGCCTCAAATACAGCTCACAGAGGATTAGCAATCCTCCCATGCACAGGAGAAAATCTCCCAGTACACATAGGTCGTCACGCAGTCCAATCCCCCTGAGTGAGCACACGAGGGACAAATCATCCCCGCGCAAACAGGGGGACAGGTGACAGGTTTGCCTTTCCCGAATGGCTTTTTGGTTCTCTCTGTTACTCTATCGTCGTCAATCCAGAATACCCGCCTGGAACTCTTCGACTTCCGCGGCGTAATCGATGACCGGCTCCGAGGGTGCTGGGGTAGCAGGCAGCTCCAACACCGTAGCGGCGATCTGCTCCTCTCCTTCCACCACGTCTGCCGCATGCGCCTTGGTGATGGCTTGCTGCGTACTGGTGGGATCGACCGCATGGCAAATCTCTGTCAGTTGTTTGGCGATTTCGCGCAACTCCGCTCGCCAGGCTTCCGCCGTCATTCCTGGGGGAACCAGCTGAGCGAACTCCTCCAGCAACAAGATCATGCGTAACAGGTGACGGAAGATCAGCCCCTCTTGCTTGATCAGGTCTCGTGTTGTGACATATTTGTTGAAATCCCTATAACGCAGCACATCGCCTGCCACCCAGACGGCTTGGGTTTCCAAGTCTGTGACGTCGGGGTGCAATTCGTCGAAGAGGCAGCGAGCCTTTTCCGCGAGCACCAACGGACGTCCTTCTTCGTTGACTAATCGTCCCTCTTCATCGATCTCTTCCTCATCCTCTTCGGCTTCTGTCAGGTCATCGGCATCCTCGGAGTCGGTCAAGACTGGCCGCCGCTTTTGGGGAAGTTCCACCGTCAGCAGTCCCCGTTGGATCAACTCGGGGTCCAGGCGGTTGCGCTCCAGTGGCCCGCCGCTCAGGTCGAACGGAACCCGGACTGATTTGAGTAAAGGTCGGGGAAGTTCCAGCAGACTTTCGAACAGCTGAATTCGTTCCTCCTGATTGGCTTCAGGCATCAGATCCAAAAGGTACACGCCGTATAAGGGATGACAACCGCGGAAGGCCAGAAGCTTGGGCAAGTCCTGGGTGGGTTTGGCTAGAATCGGGTGGTAATCCGAAGACAGAGTCACAATGGCTTGAGCCTGGGTCAGCTCTGGGGGAGGTGGCGGGTCCAGTTCGATAAAACCTTTGCGGTGCAAGGTGAGCAGCATCTGTCGAAGTTGTTTGAGTCCAGCCTCCACCCGAGGTCCATCGAGAAGTCGCTTGCGGACGAAGGAACGAATGGCATCGACATCCGGTGAAACGCTCAACAGATAGGCCAGGAGCCGCCAGGGTAGCGGACCTTTACTGTAAAGTCGGGTCGGCGGTGCCCGACGCAGCTTTTCGAATTCCGCCTCACTCCAATATTTCTTCTGGGTGTTGCGTGAGGGCTTTTTGCGAAGGAGTTCCTTCTTCTTTTTGAGCAGAACCGGGTCCTTGGTATTGTCAGGGATCTGCTCGTACTGTTGTTTCCAGCGGAGAATGCGGACATCGTCTTCATCGGCTAGAACGAAGACGAAACCTTCCTTGTCGTACTGAGGACGTCCCGCCCGCCCAAAGATCTGGTGGGCCGTACTTGAGTCAATCAGTCGCTCTTTCCCGACAGGGCCTTTGACGAGCGAGGTGAGCACAACGGAGCGTGCCGGCAGGTTGATACCAGCAGCTAATGTTTCCGTACACAAGGCCACCGAGAGCAGTTTACGCTCAAACAGGTCCTCGACCACGCGGCGGTATTTCGGGAGGACACCCGCATGATGGACGCCGATGCCCCGCCGCAACATCTGCTTGAGTTTCGGCCCGACGCCGTGGGGCCAGTCCAGTTGGTCACAGACGCGGTTCACCGCCGCTTTTTGTCGGGGCGTCATCAAATCCAACCCCTTGAGTTGTTCTGCGACGGTCCAGCATTCATCCCGATTGAAGACGAAGACCAAGGCGGGTAATTTGCGGCTTTCTTCATCCCCTTGGGCCATGTCGAGCAGCAATTCATTGAGGAATTTGTCCGGCACCCACCGATAAGTCAGGGGCACCTTGCGTTCCGTGCTCTCGACCAGTTCTAACTGCCGGCCGTGAACATGGGACAGCCAGTGGAGGAACTCAAACGAATTACCCACCGTGGCAGAGAGCAGGAGCAGGCGTACATGCTTGGGTAGCAAATTGAGGGTTAACTCCCAGACAATGCCACGTTCCGGATCGGCAAAACTATGGAATTCATCCATAACTACCGCGGAGACGTTTTCAAAATGAAACCCCTCTGGATGTAACAATCGGTTCAAGAGAATCTCCGCGACAACCACCAGTACCCGTGCCTGAGGATTGACCCGCCGGTTCCCTGTAACCAATCCTACATCCTCAGGAGTGAAGCCCCAGCGAACCGCCGCAGCCTGCATCTCGACAAACTTCTGTTCCGTCAAGGCAATCAAGGGGGTGGTGTAATAGGCTACCTTTCCGGTGTGCAAGGCCTCGTACATAGCTGCCTGGGCTATAAGCGTCTTTCCCGTTCCAGTGGGTGCACACACCATGACACCTTGCTCGGAAGTGAACCAGGCCAGTAACGCTTCCTCCTGCACCGGGTAAGGAGGGTAGGGTAACTGCTCGATGTAGCGCATGGCCAGGTCCGAGCGTGAGGCCGGGGCGGTCTCTGCGGGTGGAGGGTTTCGATTCATGTTGGTTCCCTAGACTTTTTCGCTTATTCTACCCCGAGAAGTTTCACCTGGTACAACGGAAAGACTCATCTCAGGCGATCCTGGAACGGAAGGCCCTCTTATCGACGGCCTTCCCTCGGTGGATGGATCGATATTCGGCAGAATAATCCCGGAGTTGTGCCAGCGGATGCAGACGTTTGCGACGAGGAGACTTTTTGACCGCTCCAAACCCTTTGTCGGCGTGAAATGGAATGGTGCGGAAAAATTTTTCGTGAATTTGAAGCAGTTATCGTGCACAATAAGAAGAGTATTGGGTAAGGGACCGGACGGTACAAAGAAGTGTCATGCGAGTACACGTGCTTTGAGTAATCGTCAAAGGAGTCATAGGTACCACACCACGCGTTCGGATTCGCGTGAGCAATTGTACAATACCAAGTTGTTCCTCTGGAGTGGGGAAAAGGAGTGAAGGCAATGAAAGGTGGGATGAATCGTCGTGTATTTTTAGGCACCGGTTTGGCAGTGGCGGCCCAGATTACGATTGCAGGCACCAAATCATCGGCTCGGGTGCTGGGGGCCAACGAACGGATTCGTGTTGCGGTAGCGGGGCTGAACGGTCGGGGAGGTGTCCATGTCTCAGAATTTGCCCGGCTGCCCAATGTCGAGATTGCCTATCTGGTTGATCCCGATCGTCGGACCTATCGCAAGCATCTGTCCGCTTTATCCAGCAAGAACCTGCCTGCCCCCAAGACGGAGACGGACATCCGCCGAGTGCTGGATGACAAGAGCGTACAGGTGGTGTCGATTGCAACGCCCAATCACTGGCACAGTCTGATGACGATCTGGGCTTGCCAGGCCGGTAAGGACGTGTATGTGGAAAAACCTTGTTCGCACAATATTTATGAGGGCCGTAAGGCGGTTGAGGCGGCAAAGAAGTATGGCCGGATCGTCCAGCACGGGACGCAGAGCCGTAGCAGCCAGAGTTGGTTGGATCTGCTGGCGTTGGTCCAGTCGGGAAGGTATGGGAAGTTACTGGTCTCCCGTGGGTTGTGCTACAAACCGCGTGGCAGTATCGGTGTCAAACCGCCTTCTCCCCCTCCCGCCGAGGTGGACTTCGATTTGTGGTTGGGGCCGGCACCGGAACAACCCCACCATGCCAACCTAGTGCACTACAACTGGCACTGGTTCTGGGACTTTGGCAATGGCGATATCGGCAACCAAGGGGTGCACCAGATGGACATCGCCCGTTGGCTGATTCCTGGTGCCACCTGGCCCGATTGGGTGATCAGTTTCGGGGGGCGATTGGGCTATCGTGATCAAGGAGAAACTCCCAATACGCAAATTGCCGTCATGGGTTACGGCCCTGTGCTTCTGATCTTTGAAGTCCGTGGTCTCAAGACATCCCCCTACTACGGCCAGGGTATCGGTAACGTCCTGCACTTTGAGGAAGGGGTCGTTGCTGGAGGCAAATTCTATCCCAAAGGGCAAGGGGAAGGGGAACCCATAACGAAGGTGACCAGTTCCATACGGCGAAAGGGAGGGGGCATTTTCCAGAACTTCATCGAGTGCGTTCGTAGTCGAAGGGCCGACGACCTGCATGCACCGATCGAGGAGGGACACATTTCCAGCGGCTTGTGTCACCTGGCGAACATCTCCTACCGCTTGGGGCAGGAGGAGCCTTTTGATCCCAAACGTCAAGTAATACCAGGCAATGAGTTCGCTTCAGAGACCTTGCAACGTGTTGCCGAGCACTTGGCGCAAAACGGCATCAAGCTTGAGGGCACTACGTGGAAAGTCGGTCGCAAACTGGAGTTCGACGGGAAACTGGAACAGTTCCGCAAGGACGCGGAGGCTAATGCCTTGCTGACACGTAAATACCGCCCACCGTTTGTAGTACCCGATAAAGTGTGAACCACATACCATTTGTGACACCCAATAAGGTCGATTCGATTTGGACCTGGATGATATCTGTCGGCTGTCTCCCCAGAGAAAGCCCACGCCGGCTATTCGCAAGATTCCTTAGCTTAGTCGGCTCTATTTCGGGTCATCGCCAATAAAGGACGGCCGGTGGAGGGGAAGGGCCAGACACTCTCGCAAACTCACTGCTCAGCTAGAGGGGGCAACAATGTTAGAAAGAACCAGCATGGACAGAAAATGTTATCCGGATTCTCCTCAGCCGAACACGCGGGGTACCGATCGACGTCGGTTCCTGAGTCGGGGACTGGCAGGGATCAGTGGTCTCTTTTGCACAGGTCCCTTGCTGTTAGGAATGAGTCGACGTGGAATCGATCTGCAACCGGTCATTGGTGTCGGAGAGCATACCTACCGCTGCATTCACAATTGGGGTCAACTACCGGCTGACTACACCTGGCAAACAACGCACAATGTGGCGATAGACAGCCAGGGCCTGGTGTATATCACCCATCAGGGGATCGGTAAGCAGATGGATACCGTGTTGGTGTTCGATGGTGCCGGGAAGTTCGTGCGGTCTTTCGGCAGAGCCTGGCATGGCGGGGGACACGGTATCGAAATCCGAAAGGAAGGGAATGAAGAATATATCTACCTCTGCAACACCTGGACGCCGGAATTGAAAGTGGTGAAGTGTACACTCAAAGGTGAGATTGTCTGGACGCTCAAGCGTCCTCCCTGTGCCGAGTATGAAGACCCCAAAAAGCCATTCCATCCGACCAATATCTCCTGGCGACCGGACGGAGGATTTACGGTAGGTGATGGTTACGGCAGCAACTACTTATTGGACTTCGACAAGGCGGGGCGGTTGCTACGGGTCTATGGAGGCACGGGGGAGAAAATCGGTCAGTTGCGTACCCCGCATGGTCATTGGCTGGACACCCGCGATCCGCAGCAGCCCGTACTGGTTGTTTGTGATCGTGCGAATGCTCGCCTGCAGTGGTTCGATTTGGAGGGGAAAGCCCTTGAGGCGTCTAAGCCGCGTGAACTGGTCCTCTTTCCCGCGCATGCGAAGACACGCGGCGACATCCTGCTCGTAGCCGACTTGCATGCTAGGGTCACTCTGCTGGATCGACACAACCGCCCTATTGTACACCTAGGGGAAGACAAGACCTGGCGTGAAAAGGTTGTTGCCAGTTTGGGCAAGGGGATGAAACCGATCCGCATTCAGCCACAAGAGTGGCCGGCTGGCAAATTCATTCACCCCCACGATGCTACCTTCGATGCCCAAGGGAACATCTTTGTGGTCGAATGGGTTTCGCCAGGACGGGTCACCTTGCTCCAGAAAGTCAGTTGATGAGAGCACGAAGCGACGGGCTCAACGTTACTCCTTTTCTTCTGCGCGAGGATCTCCCCAAAAAAGATGCTGGCGTTTGCGTCAGAAGAGGCATTTGCATGGGATGACGATGGTAACCATCAGCGTCAAGGGTGCGGATGGTATCCCCTTCTCCTTGACGTCAGGTCAACCCCATCGGACAATAATATTGTGCCCACCTGACTACGTCTTTTCCCTGAGCTTCGAGCTGGAAGTTTTCCCATGCCCTTCCGACGAAAAATGCTTCCTCAGCTCATTCGCCATCCACTCCCGGCTCATGAGAGGTATTCGATGAAGTGCTATTCGGTGATATGGCATTCGGTAACCCACATATTTCCAGTCGTCTTCCTGCTCCTGGGAATTGTCAGTTGTGGACCCCGAGAGGAAATACGCACTTACAATGCTCCTAGAGAGGATGCCGGCAACAAGGTTACCGAGGCGGGAGGCGAAACCCAGGAGAAAAAGACGCGGTTGTTGGGGTTGATCATCCCGAAATCGGCGCAGGAGAGTTGGTTTGTGAAGTTCAGCGGTCCCGTGGAGCAGATCGAGCCTCATGCGGCTGCGTTCGACATCTTTATCCGATCCATTCGGGTAGCAGAAGGGTCCACCAACCTAACCTTCACGCCTCCTCCTGGCTGGAAAGAAGCACCTCCTCGGGCGATGCGGATCGCCACATTCCTGCCTCCCGGTGAGGGGAAGCAGCCGGAGCTGTACCTTTCCCAGCCGTTTGGCGGTTCCCTCTTGGATAATGTCAACCGCTGGCGTGGTGAGGTGGGTTTACCATCGGTGCAGGAAGCCGAGTTGCCCAAGGTTGTAACGGAGGTCATGCTCGGAGAGGTCAAGGCCTACCGGGTGGACTTTACTGGACCGGGTGGAAAAAGCCGTATGCCGCCGTTCGCCCGATAGAATGGTTGACAGCCCTCCCGAAGCTGCGGTTACTACGAAGTGGCTGGAGCTCGATGAGCCAAAGTCGAGGAGTCCCCTATGAGTATCCCCACCGCGGAATCCATACCTTCCCAGGATAGCCCGCGTGCCTGTTCCTGGCCCTTGTGGCACCGTTGGTTTCGACCCTTAGCCTCGCTCCAACTCACGGTGATCCTCTTTGCCCTGTCATTGGGGTTGGTCTTCTTCGGTACCCTGGCTCAGAAATCCGCGGGCATCTGGACGGTGGTGGATCAGTACTTCTGGTCGTGGATCGTCATCGTAGATGGACAGAACCTGATCGAATTCGGTAAAGTTTTCCTGGGCTTGGATCCGAAATGGCAGGCCCCCTCGTGGTTCCGCTTTCCGTACCCCGCGGGCAAATTTCTAGGCGGTTTACTCTTTCTGAACTTGCTGGCGGCTCATCTGGTTCGCTTCCGCTGGACATGGAAGCGACTAGGCATCCTGGTTTTGCACTTTGGACTGCTGCTGCTTTTTGTCGGTGAGGCGATCACGCGAGAATTCCAGATCGAGCAACAGATGGTGCTCTCACAGCCTGGTGAAACCGTCCAGTATGCCTTCGACAGCCGAAATTACGAACTCGCCTTTCTGCGGCCGGTCGATGAATCCTCCGATCACGTTACCGTTGTTCCCGCACGTATGCTTCGGCATGCAGCACGGACCGGCCAGAAAATCACCCACCCTGATCTACCCGTTGATCTGGTAGTACTGCGTTACATGCCCAATAGCGATTTGTTACCCTGGAAGGGTACGGAAAGTGGGGTGACCAATCCCGCCACCCTGGGCTTTGGTCAAGATTATGTCGTTGTATCGCGACCCGAAGTGGCAGGTGTGGATAACTCCCAAAGCATCGATTTTCCCGCGGCATACCTACGCCTACTCCGTAAAGGAACCGATGAAGAATTGGGAGTGTGCCTTGTCACGCTCTGGCAACGCCAACCGCAAATCATTGCGATTGATGGAACATCTTATGGCCTCATCCTGCGGCATGTCCGTTACTACAAGCCATTCACGCTGACTCTGCTGGAGTTCCGCTTTGACCGCTATCTGGGCACGGACATTCCGAAAAACTACTCCAGTCGCCTGTTCTTGAACGACCCGGAAAACAACCAACAGCGGGAAGTGGTCATCCGCATGAACGAGCCGCTGCGTTACCGGGGGGAAGCATTTTATCAGTCCGGTTACACTCCGGATGAACGAGGCACCATCCTCCAAGTCGTCCGCAATCCCGGATGGCTGCTGCCGTATGTTTCCTGCGTACTGGTGGCTGTGGGCATGAGCTTCCACTTTGGTTTGCATCTCCTCCAGTTTTTACTGCGCACACTAGCTCAACGTGTTCCAGGTAGCAACGCCCCCCGGGATACCGCGAATGACGCTGGCACACAGTTCGTACCGCCCTCGAAGCGGACAGAGCTGCATTGGCGAACTTCCAAAGGACGATCCCTGAAAACCGCAGAAACGACGTCGGCATGCTCAAGAACATTTTCCTACGCTGCAATAGCAGGGACCGGGATGGCGGTCTTATACCTGCTTAGCTCCGTCATGCCCCCGCAGCAAACCGCCGGGACACTTGATCTAAGAGATATTGCCCGGTTACCCATCGTGGATGGGGGACGACTCAAACCCCTGGACACCTTTGCTCGGGTACACCTGCGCCTGATCACGCATGCTGAGGAGTATAAGGACATTGATGGCAAGAAGCATCCCGCAATCGACTGGTTTCTTCAAGTGGCGGCGCACGAGCCGGGCTTGACCTCACCCGCAGCCAATATCCCGGTCTTTCGCATCGAGAATGATCAGGTGCGCGACCTGCTTCGTCTGCCGGCACGGGAAGGTTTCCGCTATTCGTTGCGCGAGATGTTGGGCAGTCGCGAACAACTGCAACAATTTATGGATGCAGTGGCTCGGGCCCGGGAACGTGCCCCGAAAGATCGCGACCTGTTCGAGACCAAAGTGTTGGAATTAGACCACCAGATTCAGAAAGGTTTCCTGGCCATTGCTCATGGCCGAGCTCCGTTGTTGATTCCGGTTGCTGGAGAAACCGAGTGGGCGACTCCTGCAGAGCTGGCCGAGCGGTTGGCATTGGAGGAACTGAGTGCCAAGCATGGAAATATCCTTCCCTTCCGCACATTAGAGGAATATCGTCGCTCCCTCTTACAGGTGATTTCTCCTCAAGATCAGGAAAAGTGGACCCGGTTTCTGGATGAGCTTGTCTTGGAATCCCGTCGCAAGGCAGCCACCCAATATCCCGCATTAGGAGCATGGGAAGATGTGCTGCGAGCCTACCGTTCTGGCAAGGTGGAAGAGTGGCGTGCCGCAGTGAGTCGATACCGGGAACTCGTGCAGCAACACCTTAGCCCTGCCCAGCGTCAACGCGTGGCCTTCGAGGCATTCCTCAACGATACAGCTCTCTTTTATCACTGCACGGTCATGTACTTGCTGGCAGCCTTGGCCTGTCTATCCGCTTGGGCTTTGGTGCCCATACACCCTCAGAAAGGGGATTTTCTCCGCCGCTGTGTTTGGTGGTGGCTGATCGTGGTGTTTGTCGTCCATAGCTTCACTTTGTTGTCACGCATGTATCTCATGGAGCGGCCTCTGGTCTTCGTGACGAATCTCTACTCCTCCGCAGTATTCATCGGATGGGCGGTATTGGGGCTGTGCTTGATCCTGGAACGTCTTTATCCCATAGGCGTGGCCAACATGGTGGGAGCCATTTTAGGCTTTCTCACCAGTTTGGTGGCTCATCAACTTGCCACAAGCGGGGATACCTTGGAGATGATGCAGGCGGTGCTCGACACCAACTTCTGGCTGGCCACACACGTCACCACCATCACTTTGGGATACGCTGCCACCTACGTTGCGGGAACGATCGGTCTGGTTTACGTGATCCTTTCCATTCTTCCCCGCGAGAAAATCCTAGGGGTTCCCATTCGCTTGGGAGAAGGCTCATCAGGCCGGTCGCTCGAAGTGGGGCGGATCTTAAGTCAGATGATTTATGCCGTGGTATGCTTTGCGACACTCCTCAGTTTTGTTGGTACCGTCCTCGGGGGAATCTGGGCCGACCAATCCTGGGGCCGTTTCTGGGGTTGGGATCCGAAGGAAAATGGGGCGGTCATGATCGTCCTTTGGAATGCCCTTATCCTTCATGCCCGCTGGGTAGGTCTGGCAAGGGAACGCGGAATGGCCTTGCTGGCAGTGATCGGAAACATGATCACTACGTGGAGTTGGTTTGGAACCAATCAACTCGGTGTCGGTCTCCATGCCTATGGCTTCAACAACAAGCTGGCCTTGGGATGCACGATCACCTGGGCTCTCCACGCCGCCTTGCTCGTGATGGGGCTGATACCGTGGAACCGCATCTGGTCCCATTCCCGCTGGCAGCAGGCTTGGACCAGTTACCCCCTTCAACCTTCCCGCTCTTGAAAATGTCTCAACGCGTCGAGATGGGATTCATACCCTAACCCTAAAGTCGTAACCGCATCTCTTGCACGTCAAAATCGGAGTCGTAACCTCAGCCGTTGCACGCCAGGCTCAAGAGATGTTCGCTCAGGCGCTGGCAACCGTTTTCGGTGATATGATAGATGTGTTCGAAGCGCATCCCCATGTCGTCGGTATAAAGCCCTGGTTCGAGAGTAACTATATCACCCGGCTGTAAAACTTCTGTCGAGTCCGGGACAAAGAAGGGCGGTTCTGGATGCATAAGCCCCAGGCCATGGCCGGCGTGGGTTGTGAAAAATTGATCCAATCCGTGCCTGCGAAAGGCATCCCGAACAGTATGATATACCTGCTGACCGGTTACTCCCGGCCGCAAGATATTCTCTCCAGAGTGGAGTGCTTCCAGACAAGCGTTGAAAAAGGCCTGCTGACGGGGTGATGCTGGCCCCACGCAGAGGGTATTGGTACAATCACTGCGGTAACCACCCAGCACCACGGAGTAATCCAGAATGAAAGTGTCGCCTGGTTGCAGACGATAATCACCAGGTGGTCCCCCCCGTTTCTTGCCGCGAGCGGCAACGAAGTCTCCATATACCACAGCCCAATGACCCAAGAACTGATACACCGCATGAGCGACGCCGCTGTAAACCTCGAGTTCGCTCATACCCTTTTGAACATGTTGCCGTGCCCAGGTGTGCCCAGCCTCGGTGGCACGAATGCAGCGGCTGATCAATTCTAACTCGTCTGGATCCTTACATCGCCGCAACTGGGACAGGGCTTCATGAACTTCGTGAGCTTGGGGATCCGTGATGGCATCGTGAACACGTCCTCCGTACTGCTGGAGGATCGGCGTGAACAACAGTCGGCGTGGTCCACGACCGGGGGATTGACCATCATACCATATCAGGGCCGTGCGTTGCTCCACATGAGCATTGATGCCATCCAGACGGCTATCGTAATACAGGTGGCCATCTCCATTGGGGAACAGAACTAACATCGCCCCAAAATCAGCATGTTGATTGATAGCTGGCACATGGAAATTGGCGAGATAACGCAAATGAAGAGGATCAGCAAGCACCAGGGGAGTTTTCCAGCCCAGACGTTCCACAAGTCGTTCACGGCGACGACGACAACCCTCAGATGTCAACATGACGGTATCCTCGCTCTAGTTCTAAGAGTTTCCTGAGGATGGTGTTATGGAGTTGTATCGCCTTCGTCGTCAACAGAGACGTTCTTGCCAGACCCAAGATCGATCCAGGCGACTTTTTATGCAACGCCTTCCGCATCGATCAACTACTACTTCAAACGACATCAACACTTACAAACGCCCATGGCATGGTCGGCACATCACTGGCAGCGTGTCATCTTCTCGGACTGAGGTGCGAGGTTTCCGTCTTGCTTACTGGCAGGCGGGGTGATGGCTTCCCAGATGGTGTGCATCAACTCGTAGATTTCCGGTTCCGACTCTTTCAGTTCGGCACGGTTGAACGGAAAGAAGTCGTTGACACCGAAGTAACTTTCGGTCATTTCCGCGAAAAATTCCATCTGGTTGGTGAGCGCGTAGTGTCGGACTCTTCGGCCGTTGCAATGGAGCGTTTTGTCACCGCGGCCGCTCTTTTTGTACTTCTGGTATGCCTCAAGGATACGGGGTTCCTCGAAGCCGAGAACCTGATCGTGATAGGCGTGGGCGAGTTCGTGGAGGATGACCCAGGGTTGTTCGCGGATATTTCGCGGCGTGGCTACATCGGCGGCTCTTGGCAGATGAACGCATTTGGCCAGCTCCGGGGAGTAACCGTTGGCTTTGAGCCAGCCGACGCTGGGATGATACTGCATGGCGCGGAGCTTGCCGTGGTTCAGGTCGAGAACGATGCGCACCGCTTGCAGTTTTTCGAGACGATCTTTGGGAACCACGGCTTTGATGTCTGCGAGCTTAGCTTCCAGGAATCGCAAGGCCCGTCGGCCCAGTTCGTCATGCGGGGCCTGGAGGAGCCGATCGTCCACGAGGATCGTCCAGCCTTCGAGGCAGCGGCGTGTGCGGGAAGTGGGCCTGTCCGGCTCGTTCGCCTTTGCCGCGTCCGTGTCGCTCGCTGCTTGGGTTTGCCCGCCCCGATCGTTCCACGCCAACGTGGTGAGCGGGGCCAGAAGCGTGAAGCACGGTTGGCTTTTCGCACTTTCGACGGCATCGCTTGCGGATGGCAGCAGGGCCTCGCGATCGGGAAGGGCAGTTTGCTCCTGCGGTAGTTGTCCCGTTTGCAAAGCCAGAATGGCGAACAGAACGACGCCCAGAAGCCGGTTCGGGACTTTCGCAAGGTATTTCACGGCGGACACTCCCTCCGTCGTGGTGCGTGTTCTATAAGCTGCTCCGAAAATTCCTGATTGCGTTGTACATGCACCGCGGAGATTCGACCATGTGCTCAATTCTGGGGTTCGCCGTCTGCCGGGGCGATGCGTTCGGAGGAGCAGCGTTGGTAGCGAAAGCAAGGGTGTATTCGTAACGCGACTTTTTGCAGCGTCTGGTCGGAGCGTCGCAGATCACCAGGCCGGTCCGGACGGTGATCATCTGGCGCGATGCACGTCGTCCTGAGGCGAGTAGCCGAGGATTGTCCGAGCGGTGGTCAAATCCCAGCGCATGCCCGTGTTGGCCGACATGCCGTTCACGACCAGGAATCGCTCAGGCAACGCAGCGGTCAGGCAACATTCCATCAGATGCAGGAAGTCGCGATCGGAAAGCCACATATTGCGGAACCATTCGCCGCGTTCAGTTGGCAAATGTTCCGGCTCGTTGATGCCGCGCCACACCCAGCCGATGCGCACGGCGATTACTTCCATGCCGCGCGCCAGGGCGTAAAGTCTGCCGACACGTTCGCCAAATAATTTCGTGGCGGCGTAGGCACCACTGAAGCGTTCGGCACCGTCGGCAGTGTACCGCAAACCCGGTTTGGGCGGGAGACGCTCGGTGATCGGCACGGGCGGACCGTCCTGGTATCCCCCCATAACGTGGTTGGAGCTGGCGAAAATGAACCGCCGGACTCCGTGCATGGCGGCGGCTTCGTAAACGTTGAGCATGGCGTCCACATTCGGTCGGAGCAATTCGGGCCAGTCATGGTAGGCCACGGGGTCGCCGGCCAGGTGAACGACCGCCTCCGCTCCCTCGAAATGACGTATCCAATCTCCCCAATCGCTCAGGTCAGCAGTGTAGATTCCTTCGCCGCCTTTCTGGTCGAGCAATACCAGACGGGTGCGACCCCGGAGATGGCGGGCCAGTTTGGCTCCGAGGTTACCACTGGCACCGGTAATGAGCACCGTGGCTGGGAGCTTCAAGGTTTTTCCCCGGTGATTTCCGAGAGCAATCGGAAAAAGCCCCGCTTGCGTTCGCTGCTGATCTTCCAGTTTACCGGCACGCTCTGGTAGCCCTCATCGAATCCTTCGCCCTTCCTGCGATAGTCGAAGTATCCCCAGGAAGCGTAGGCACGAATTGCTGCTACGAAGTTGTTGTCGGGCTTGTCAAAGTCGTAATGATCGTCCTCGTTGAAGAGGATGGGCATCGGTCGGTAGCCTTCGACGCGACGGGTCTGGTGCACCATCTCGGTGATCCGCCTGGGGTCTTTCACACCGTTACCGTGCAGCAACAGGAAATCCGCCACCTTCACCACATTCGGTCTCGGGATGGCTCCGCCGCTGTAACTGGTGCTCACGAGGAGCGGATGGTTTTTCTCAGCGCTACGCTTTTTGACCCGCTCGATGAGTTCGTGCACCCGATCCGGTTTGAGAATGTCGTGGTCGTAGGCCCGGACGTCGCACTCGTTGTTCACCTCCACCAGCACATTGGTGTATTTTCTGGCGATGAGCCAATCCACCGCATTATCCACGCCCGCAAGAACCGCTTTTTCGTCCTTGACCCGCTGGTCCTGTCCGAAGTAATACAGGCCGAGGATGACCACCATGCCGAGCTCGTCGGCCCTGTCCAGCACCTTCTCCAGACGGGCCATGTACTTTTCGTCCAGCGAACCGTCGGGAAGGATCGCCGAGTTGTACCACGGCTGAGCTTTCGAATATCCTTCGGGGCTGCCTCCTTGCAAATTGATGGTAACGGCCAGCAATCCGTGCTTGCGCCAGATGGGCATCATCTCGATGAATTCCGCGGTGTTGCGGTCGGGGTCCCATTTTCCGGTGTCCGGGTAGGCCCAGCGCGACACCGTCTGCGGATTGCGGTCGTCGAAAATGGCCTGCACCATGCGGCTGTTGAACAGCAGCCCCTCAATCGGCAGACCATTCCATACGCGGCCTTTGTACGTGGGCTGGCCATTGATGTAGAACTTCTCCCCCATGATGCTCACCACGGTTGAGCGTTTGGGCTGGGCCACGCAGGGGCTTGCTGCAAGTAGCAGCACCAGCGGCAATATCACGCACCCCCGCATGTCGGTATCCTCCTCGATGTTTTCGTTACTACGCCCGGCCTGTCCTCGTCTTCCCGCCCGGGAGCCGGTGGCTCTGGGTGGGCGTAATAGCGGACAGGTGGAGTTGGAATTACGCAGGCATATTATCCGGGGACAAGGTTGGTGGAGTTACGACCATCGCGCGTTGAGCCGGAATTACGCAGGCATATTATCCGAACCTGGCGGGTCTGGGGAAACGGGACAGTTGGCCGAAGTTTGGGATTACGTTGGGAACGTGCGCAGACGGCCGGTGATCAGGACGTCGGTGCCGATGGTTTGCGTCTGGAAGGTGTGGAGGCGGAATACGTCTGCCAGTCTGGAAATGCCTTCGCCGGCGATTGGTGTCGGGGCGTGGTTACCACCAATGAGCACGGGGCTGACGAAGACGCGCACCTCATCCACTTCGCCGCTATCCAGAAAACTTCCCAGCACCTGACCGCCACCCTCGACGAGCAGGTTGGTCATCTGCCGCCGCCCCAGTTCGTCCAGCAACGCAAGCACACACACCCGACCCGATTGCAGCGGCAAGGGCAGGCATTCCACCCCGGCTTGCTGCAACTGGTGGCGATGGTGCGG
>Ga0209017_10000476_pt1 | contig 39536 bp, 20 predicted proteins | sample YNPBryunderm2012_FD_185812 | JGI IMG/M metagenome (GOLD analysis project Ga0209017, IMG submission 185812) | Anoxygenic and chlorotrophic microbial mat microbial communities from Yellowstone National Park, USA - YNP Bryant MS undermat 2012... ...
TGGGCGGCGTGCGATTCGAACGCACGACCTCCACCGTGTGAGGATGGCGCTCTAACCAACTGAGCTAGCCGCCCATAGGATTATTTTGACTGTATCCAGCCGGCCGAGCCCTACAACTTGGTGGGAGTAAAAATCGGCGCAAACCCCACAAATTGTGTTTAATTCCTTTTGGGTTTAATTCCTTCCTGTCGATACCGTCAAGTTATTGAGCTTCGCAAATCGTAGAGACACGAAATTGTCGGATTTTGGCCCCTCCGGTCTCCTTTGGTTTTGCGAAGATCAATAAGTCCAAGAACTTTCCAAAAGCCGAGATCCCGACAATGTTCGGAAATCAGGCTTTTTGTGTTCTTCGATGGGTCTGACCTCCTCCATGTCGGAATCCATCCGACATGCATTGTACCTGTTCGACCTCCTCTGCCTAATCTTAGATAGGAAGACTTCTCCATTAGTAACTGTTAGCCGGATGAAGCAAATCCCCTCCTGCCTGGCCGGTTAAACCCAGCGTATTCTTCCCGCGCAAGCGGGAGCCAGGTGTAGTTTTTTGGACTGCTGCTTCCGCAAGAATGACAGGAGGGAGGCACAAAGCAGGCTGGCTTTTTGCTTCCGCAGAAATACCCAGGAGCCAGGCACTCAGCAGCCCTGATTCCTGCTTCCGCAGCAGTGCCAGATGGGCCTCCTTCATTCGGCTAAAATATTACTTCCATTTTATCTCTTTGTCTGACACATGCCAAGAGACTGTCTTGGAAATAAGGATGGAAGAATCTCGACCTAGGGATCGAAGGGTTTTTTCCGAACCGGCGGAAGTTATCTTGGGTTGTTTTCATGCGAGCATCAACGGGAGTGGGTAGTCGGGGTACGGTGGCCGGTAAAGTATCGAACAAGTCGGTTTCTTTTCATGCCTTCGGTGGTTAGGAAACACTTGTTATGAAGGGGCTGACGTTTCGGACAGGTGTTTTGTTTCGGCAGCTTCTGCTGAGGGTTGTGGCAAGGGGGGCGGCTCGAACTTCGGAGCCACGGTTTCTTCTTGGTCTTCTGGGTTGGGCCGGCCGGGGCCGGAAGACGACGAAGCTGAAGAGGTAGCCTCGGCTTCTTCCCGAAGGGTGGCCTGCAATTCCTGTTGGATACTTTGAACGCCCCGCTGGAACTCGGCCAAACTTTTGCCGATCGACCTGGCGACCTCCGGCAGCCGCTTTCCAAACAGCAGCACCGCCAGAAGCAGGATGATCAACATCTCCGTAGGACCAATGGAAAAAAACGCGAATATCCCGTGGCACATACGGATCGGCTCTCAGGGTTTCATTATGGGTTGCCAGCGGACTGGTCCGACTTTTTGGGGGGCGGGCTGCTCGAAGAGTCCAGATCATCCTCAATGCCTTGGATGCCTTTTTTGAACTCGACCACTCCCCGGCCTAACGAACGCATCACACTGGGAAGCCGATTGCCGAACAAGATCAGAGTCAAAATGGCAATCACCAAAAGTTCGGTAGTACCGATTCCAAAAATGTAGCCCAACGTCGGATGCATACACACCGCCTTTCTGGAAGGAAATTTTCCAAATGACCTACGGGGTCTCCTGGCAATCCTATTGGGTTTGCCCGTTTGGGAAAGATTGGAAATTCTCGGACGCACCTCCCCAAGGGGGCCATTTCGTTAGGAATTCAGCCGATTTGTGATGCCGACCATCATGCCAAGCAAACCTTTTGGCCTGTTTGTTTCCGGGAAGGTATCTTTTGGGTTGGGGATAGGACGGATGGGATTCTATCCCCGGCAGGTTCTTTGTTAAACGCACTTTTTTTGGTAACGTTTTAGCTAAATGAAGATGGGGGACGATGTTGTCACTGCTGCGTAAGTAGCAGTCCCGGTTTAATCCCGCGCAAGCGGGAACCCAAGAAACCTGGACTTCTTCTTTCTGGATTCCCGCTTTCGTGGCAGTGACACGCAGGGGCGGCCTCTCGACAGCCTGGGGAGAGGCAGGATGCTTCATTCAGCTTACTACACATTCAGCTTACTACACATTTTGGAAGAAATTCTTCCCGTAAACAGGTATGTTTTCGGGAAATATGAAATCCGATTTGGCGTCTATATTTCCAATGAGGATGCAGCCTCTCTTCTAAACCGGTAAACGGGTCCGAGATATCTCCCCCTTTTTCGGTCGGCAGGTTTTCTATTCCCCTGGTTTGGGGACACCCACGGGAAGTTTTTCCCCACTGCCCAAAAAGTACCGCAGATTTCCAGGAGTCGGTGGACCTGATCCCTAAAGTCTATTCTACTAACCGGTCCAGGAGTGTCAAACCCCCGGGGGGACCGGAAGGTGCTGTTTGGGAAACCAGGAACTCCCCCAAATGGCCGGGTCCTTCCGTCACCCCTGGAACCTCCATTTTTGTAACATTTTGGTTTGACTGTATCTACTCGGCCGGGCCCTTACCAGATGGAAGGGCTAAAAATCGGATCGAACACCACCCCATTGTGGTCATAGTTCCCGGTAGATACAGTCAAGTTAGCCGAAGGAAGGACAGGGATGGGGCACTGCGGCGCAAGCAGCAGTCCAGGCTTGTGCCCGCGTAAGCGGGAATCCAGGCAATATGGACTTCTTCTCCTTTTTCTGGATTCCCTGTTCCGTGGCAGTGACACGCAAAGGAACCTGGCTTCCTAGGGTGTGCGGGCAAAGACCCAGGAGTCCCCTCCCCGGGTGGTCCCTTTGGCACCCCCGGCCTCTCTCAGAATGGACCAAGACACCGGTGCTCCCCCTCCATGGAGCCACTGGGTTCCTGCTTTCGCAGCCAATGGCGCAGCGGCCGGCCTCTCAACGGTGAGGGGAGAGGCGAGTTGTTTCATTTGGCTAAATAGTTACGAATTCCAAATAATTTCTGTTTCCCGGTCCCTTGCCAAGCCGATTTGTTAGGCACCCTTGGCAGAATCGCTAGAAAGCCTGGAATTCCATGGGATGGTGTATCTTGGCATCCCGAGAGGGCCTCGTTTAACCGCAAGTGGATAACCGGTTTAGCGTGACTGTATCTACCGGAAGTAAGTACCACAATCTGTTGGGTTTGAGCCGATTCTTACCCCCTACAAGTTGTGGGGGCTTGGCCGGGTAGATAAGTCAAACGGGTAGATAAGTCAAATTAGTCAACGCTATTCCTTGCCCGGCCTAGAACCATCCCTTGTCCTGGAAGACCCTGCTCTTTGTTGTGTTGAAGGCTAACCGGATCTGGTAGGCGAACCGGTTTAGAGAAAGAAAATGAGGTTGACCTGAGCAGGGGAGGATGGTAACAAAAGGGGCCAGAGAAAGCTCGAGGAGCGGATTTTGTTTTATTTCTTCTTATTTTGTATATCTTATGTAAATTACCTATCTTCTTAATTTTCTCCAATTTATTTAATCTGGCTACTGGCTTGCTATGGACGGCAGCACCCCAACAGAATTAGAGCGTTCCGCCCATTCCACCGGGGTAAGGGAGTACTCGGAAAGGCCTTTGGAGGGTGTTTGGCCAACCTTGTCCGAGGAACCCTCCGGCAATCCTCCTGCTTGCTGTGGCAGAGATTTTTGGCACCGACTCTTTCGGGACCTGGGGTGGTTGACTTTGATGGCTCCGATTTTCGGGGGGATTTTTTATTTGGCCTATTGGGTGCGATTTGATGGAGAAATTCCCCCGGCCAATTGGGCCAGTTTTCAACGGATGTGGCTATGGGTGATCCTGATCAAATTGGGGGTGTTTGGAGGATTTCGATTTCATCGGGGCTGGAGTCGATATGTAACGTTTTATGATTTGATTTGGCTGGTGCAGGCTGCCACGGTGAGCGTGATAGCTGTTGCTTTGGCCGATCGATTCTGGGTAACAAAGAGTTTTATCCCTCGGAGCGTGCTGGTATTAGATTGGGGGATCACCGTGGTGGGTATTGGGGGTATCCGGGCGGCCTGGCGAATGCTCTACGAACGCCGGTGGTTCCCCTTTTTTACTCGAGGAGCGGTACCGATTTTCATCGTCGGGGCCAACGATGCCGGGGAGGCCCTTTTGCGGACCCTTAGCCGACGAACCGATCGCTGGAATTACGTAGTGGTCGGTTTTGTGGACGAAGACCCTCGACGGGTGGGGAGCCACATCGGCGGCGTCCCAGTGGTGGGTACCCTGGACCAGATCGCCCATTTAGCCGAAAAATACGAAATCCGTGAGATTTTGATTCTTTCCGACGCTTTGCCGGGCCGACAAGTCCGCCGCCTGATCGCCCAAACCCAACAGTTAGGAGTTCGGGTCCGGGTTCTCCCTAGCTATGAGCAGATTTTGAGCGGCCGGGTGACGATTCGGCCTCGTCCTGTGGCCATCGAAGACCTCCTGCGTCGGGAACCGGTGCGGTTGGATTTGGAAGAGATTCGGCATTGGATCGACGGTCGTCGGCTTTTGGTAACCGGCAGCGCGGGCAGCATCGGCTCGGAGATCTGTAGGCAGTTGCTCCAATTTTCTCCTTCCCTCTTGCTTCTGATCGACCGATCCGAAACAGGGCAGTTTTTCCTGGAACGGGAGCTTCAAACACTGGCCAGCGATGTGCGGACAGAAGTCCTGCTGGCCGATGTACTGGATCGTTCCCGGATGGAATATATTTTTGATCATTACCGGCCGGAGATCGTATTTCATGCGGCAGCCTATAAACATGTTCCGCTTTTGGAACGGCACCCGACCGAGGCGGTTAAGAATATTGTGCGGGCCACCCGGCAGTTGGCCGATCTGGCCATGAAAAAAGACGTCCAAAGTTTCGTGCTCATTTCCACGGACAAGGCGGTCAATCCCAGCAGTGTGATGGGAGCTTGCAAACGAGCTGCCGAAATTTATATCCAGTCGCTCCGGGAGCTGTCGGCATGTCGATTTGTTACCGTGCGGTTCGGCAACGTACTGGACTCGGCCGGTAGCGTGGTGCCGGTCTTCCGTCAGCAGATTGCCGAAGGCGGCCCGGTGACGGTAACCGATCCCCGAATGTGCCGGTATTTTATGACCATTCCCGAGGCGGCCAAATTGGTCATCCAAGCCGGCGCCATCGGTCGAAGCGGGGAAATCCTGCTGCTGGATATGGGGGAACCGGTCCGGATTCTGGATCTGGCCGAGGATATGATTCGGGTATCCGGATTGCGCCCGGGAGTGGACATTGAGATTGTGTTTACTGGAATTCGGCCTGGGGAAAAGCTCTACGAAGAGTTGCATCTGCCTGGAGAGAGGTGGTTGCCCACCTCCCATCCGAAGATCTTACTGGCCGATTGTACCCGGCGAGACCCGCAATCGGTTCGGGCCGCCATCCTTCGTTTGGAGCAATTGGCCGAGGAACACCAAGAAGAGGCGATCCTTCAGGCCCTGCATGAGTTAATTCCGCAATTCCAGGTCCAGCGCGCCGGCGGCGAACAGTTGCCGCTCCAACGGCAAGATCATCGCCAGGCCGCTTAGAAAAACCGCCCATCCGCTTAGAACACGGTAACTTCCTGAGGGATAGATTCTTTTGTTTACCCTCTTCGGGCGTCGGCGGCTGGCGGCTGGAGGGTTTTGCGGTATTGGGTGTACCAGCTTTTCCAGGCGGGGATGTTGAACTGATAGTTGACGCCGGTGATTTTGACCAGGGCGTCCAGGACCTCTTGGTTTTGGACGGGGATTTTCACCAGTTTGGGCCCGCCGCCGAAGGACATGCCGGTGCCGCCGCCCGGAGCCCCGGAGCCGCCCGGTCCTTTGCCAAAAGTAACGCTCATGGCATTCGGCCCACCCGGAGGATCAATGCGGTAGGTGTGGGTGGTGATCAGGGCGTCGATCAAGGGGGCGATGGCCGTAGGGTCTTTCATGGCGGCCAGGCCGACCGCCGCCCGACGAACCATCTTGTTGTCTTTGCTCTTCAACTTGGAAATAAAAAGGGCCACCACGTCCGGCCGAGGTTCCGTTTTCAGATAATCCAAACAGGTGAGGCGCAACTCTTCTACCGGGTCTTCTAAGGCACGCAAAGCGAGCACTTTGACCGCCTCCGGGGTATGGATGCGGGCCAGTGTTTCGATGTACAACTTTCGGACGGCAGGATTGGCCTCGTCTTGGAGGAAGGTGGCCAGGGGGCGTACCGCGGCGGGTTCCCGGATGGTTTCCAAGTTTCGCACCGCCTGCTCTTCCTTATTGGTGCCCAGCCAACCCCGCCAGAGCTTCAGCTTGGCAAACCATTCCCGCTCGGCAGCCTGTTGGGCTTCTTTTCGCTCCAGGAGTTCAATTTCCTGCGGCAGGCGCCACTGGCCCCGATACAGCCGATACCCCCGCTCCTGCATGAGTTGGTCCTGGGTTTTCCAGACGCCATTGATCTGCATATAACCCAGCGCCCGGCGGGCTTCCGGATGATTGGGGTCCAGTTGGATGACCCGCTCCAGATGTTCCCGCCGCTGGCTGAGCAGATTATGCTCCAGACACCATTGAGCCAGGGCCAGTTGACCTTCTACGGTATCCGGATAGGTGGGTTTGATTTTTTCGTATTCCAGTTCGGCCGGACGACGGCGTAAGACCTGAGCCACCTGCCGGGCCTCCAGGCCGATCTGCGCCCCTTCCGGAGTCCGGATCAGATAGAGGCTGCGGGGGGACTGGTCCGGGTTGAGCAATTGGCCTTCGATCCGCCCGCCGTTTTGCAGGACAAAGACTTCCCCCTGCCCCGGAGCAGCCAACAGGCCACCCCAAAACACCCCCGTCAGCCCCACCGAGAGGATCGCTTGCATCCGGGTGAGAAGGGCCAACAGACTGGCACCCCACACCAGCCCAGCCCGGTGAACACTTCCAACGCCTTGCATCCGAACCACCTTTCCGCCAGTTGGCACAGCAGTCGGCCGGTGTGCGGAGCCAAAAGGATTTCCGCCCACCGGTTGCCCACTCCTCTCTTCCTCTTTTTTATAGTATAACGAAAGACGGCCCCGAAGGAAACGATTTTCCCTACCTTTGGGAGGAAATTGGTTTTCCCGGGCTTGGCTGCCTAAGAGGCTGTCCCACAAATCCGGATTCGTGAAAGCCCAGTGGGAGTTCTCCTGCCTGAGCAAACCGCCTTCCTTTGAGGGGGGCCGTTTGGGCGGCGGCATTTTGGGATAGGCAGTTAGGCAAGAAGGGTACTGCCCGGGCATTGGGAATTCCCGCATAGTGGAGGAGGTCTGGTGGTGCAGGAAGTGGCGGCGGAGCATCGGCGTGAAGGGCCGGCCAGTGTTTGCTGTGCGGTGATTACTGTCAGCGACACCCGCCGTTGGGCCAACGATCGGAGTGGGCAGACCGCCGTGGAAATTCTCCAGGCGGCAGGGCATCAAGTGGTGCATCGGCAAATCGTGCGGGACGAACCGGCCGAAATCCAGGACGCTCTCGGTGCCCTGTTGGGCCGGGCCGATATCCAGATGGTGCTCCTGACGGGCGGCACTGGACTGAGCCCCCGGGATGTTACCGTGGAAGTGGTGAGCCCTCTGCTGAACAAACAGTTGCCTGGGTTTGGGGAACTGTTTCGGATGCTGAGTTATCAGGAGATTGGGCCGGCGGCGATGCTGAGCCGGGCACTGGCCGGGCTGGCTGGCCGCACCGCAGTGTTTGTCCTGCCGGGTTCGCCGCAGGCCGTCCGATTGGCCCTGGAAAAACTGATCGTGCCCGAATTGGGCCATCTGATCGGCCAGGCCAATCGCTCCACGTGAATGGTGTTGGATAGCGTGATCTAAAACTCACTAAGAAAGGGGATTCCCATGCGATGGGTCTTCCGCAATTCGATGCGAGGGGATACGGGAAACCTCTTTTGGCTGCTGGTCGGAAGGGTCGGCCGGTTGTTGGGGTGGGTTAGCCTGGTAGGAGGTTTGTGGGGCTTGGGGCAGATTGGGCAGGAGGGGTTTGCTTTGGAGGCCGATGGGGGGCGGCTTGTCGTCCTGTCGAACGGTTCGCCGGTGCTGGTCTATCAGGTCAGGCCCAATCCCAAAAAGCCCTATGTGGCAGAGCTTTTCTCCCCGGCGGGGGTGAATCTATTGCGGGACAGCCCTGTGGATCACAAGCATCATCATGGACTGATGTTTGCGGTGGCGGTGGATGGGGTGAACTTTTGGGCGGAGGACCCGGCCAGCGGCACCCAAACGCCCACCGGCCCTGTGAAACAAGAGCGTATCTCAGCCGGCGGAGCGGCCTGGGAAGTGCTCCGGCAGAATCTCCGGTGGCTAAATCCCCAAGGGGCTGTCATGCTGGAAGAGCAACGCAGCTTGGCAGTTACACGCACCGGCCAGCCGACGGCCACCCTGCTCTGCTGGCAAAGCCTGTTGCGCGTGCCAGAAGGAAAGAGTTCGGTGCAGTTTACCGGTTCGCCGTATTTCGGCCTGGGAATGCGGTTTGTGGGCTCGATGGACACGGGCGGCCGATTCTTCAACGCCCAGGGCCGAACAGGCGTCGAAGGCACCAATAATGCCTGCGCCAGTTGGTGTGCCTACACTGCCAAAGCCGAGGGAAAACCGCTGACCGTCGCCGTGTTCGATTGGCCGAAAAATCCCCGGCACCCGGCCAGCTGGTTTACCATGGATCGGGGCTTTGCGTATATGTCGGTTACGTTGAATCTCCAGAAAGAACCTTTCTCGATCCGGGCCGATCAGCCAATACTCCTCCGATATGGGGTAGCCGTTTGGGATGGAGAGGGGGCACCGGAGATGGTGGAAAAATGTTACCGTAATTGGTCGGCTCTCGAGGACCCGAAATAGCTGCCGCCTGCCCGGCAGGGCTAAGTCCCGCCGGAGAAAGCCCCGGTTTTCGCTGAGGGGGCAATCGCCGGTAAGTCGGCCAATAGGTCCCTGCCACCCGGCTGTCGCCCGGCCGGGGGTGCAGGCGGTTTCCAGGTGGCCGAGGTAATTTTTCCGACCTTCTCGGCCCCCGGGGGGCAGGCCAGATTGGACTGCCACCGGGATTCTCGGTTGATACCGGGAGAACGCCATCCCAACACGCTCCGATAATCTCCAGGGACCGGACTGGGGGCGGGAGGACCGAGGCAAGGGTTCTTCTTTACAATTCCCTGCCGATCCCTTAGACTGAAATGAGAAGGAACATCGTCTCCTGGGTCTTGGCGGTGTAGCCAACAGGCACCTATGGGACTGTATCCCCCCGGCCAGGCCCCTCCAACTGGTAGGGGTAAAGATCGGCTTCCAACCCTATAGATTTTGGCCCCCACAGGATATGGTGGGGTAATTCCTTCCGGTGGATACAGTCAACCTTATCTGCCCTCCTTTGCCCCAGAAAGAGCCGAGCTATGTCCACTGCAGAAGGGGATATTCCCCTGGAAAAAATCTCCGGCTCGGGGGTACCGACGGGTATCCGATCGGAAAACTCTCCCGGGGAGGGGGGCTTGCCGGGGCAAGCTGGGTCTACCGAACAGGGGGAAGAAGCGAGCCAGCAGGAGGCAGGGCGTATTTCCGCAGTCAGCACCGGAGATTGCAGGCGGAGGGAAGAAGTTACCGGGCGGGGGGCAGGGCCTACCCCAGAGGAGTCAAAACCTGCCGGACCAGATGCCCTATCGGATGATCCAAAGGAGGCTTTCGGGGCCAATCTCGGCTGCTCGGGTGCCCGAGCGGATGGCACTCCAGCCCCATCGGATGATCCAACGGAGGTTTTGGGGGCCAATCCCCTCAAAGGGGGTGCTGAGCAGATCACCTCCCCACCGACGGAACAAAGGGTTTCCGGTGCGGGCAAGGGCTTGGCCGATCGATTGCCCGCCCCCCGTGCCTCCCCACAGGAGAGTATTTTCCCAAAGGGGGATGAATCGTCCGCCAGCTCGGTTGCACCCCCCTCTTCCCAAGAGGAGCGAGTCTTCAGAAAGGGAAATGGATCGGCTGGTAGATCGGTTACTTCCCCGGCGCCGGGGGAAATTTGGCTGGATGGGGGGGTGCTCGCTTGTGCTTGTCCTGGCTGTGGAGCCCCGATGTCGATCCGGCTTTGGCTGGCAGTGGCCGATTGCTGGCGGTGTGGTACCAGCATTGAACTAACCGAAGAGCAGCAGCAGGCCGCATGGCAACTCTTACGCCGCCAAGCAGGCCAAAGTGAAGGCCAATCCCCGGCTCAAGGAGCCCCCAAGCCGCCGGCCAAGCTCCCCGGTTCCCTTCCCGATGCGAAAGGGGCTGGGGTTGCCGCTCCGCCGGAGCCTTCGAAGGCTAAGGCCCCTGCTCCGAGCACCCCTCCTGGACCGAAACCCTTGGCTGGTCGGGAATCGGCATGGGCGGACAGTCCCCCTCCTGTGCCGACGGTGGCTATTGGCCCTGCTAAAGAGGCTATCGCCCCTGCTAAAACACTGCAGACCCCTCCTCTAGGTGGCCTCGCTCCGGCGTCAGAAAGGAGGGGGCTTTCCGGTTCCCTTCCTTCTGTGGGGGGGAGACGTCGGATTCCGGCGGCTGAACGCCTGTTTCGGCAGCGATTGCGCCAGGCCCAACAGGGCATCCCTTGGCATCGGCGGGTGCAAGCGTGGTTCCAACACCTGCCTGCCTGGCTCATTAGCCTCCTGCTTCATATGGTGGCCCTCTTGCTCCTGGGGTTGTGGATTCCGGAGGAGAAAAAACCCACCGGCATTGTCTTTTCTACCAGCATCGGGCCGTATGATCTGGAGTCGGAGTTGGGCCAACAGCCGGAAATCGAAGTCCAACGCCCGGAGTTTGACGAAGGGGGTTTGGCCTTCGAGCCGCTCTCCATTCAGGATTTGCTGGGCGATCCGAACCTGGAAAAGACCCTGATGGAGCCTGGGTTAGAGCGGCCGGATTCTTCTCCGATGCCGCCGGATCCGGGGGTCCATGAGCCGGCGCCGGCATTACGGCCCGGTTCGCTTTTGCGGGGCCGGGACCCCACGGTGCGGAATCAGATTTTATATAAGGAAGGCGGCACGTCAGCCACCGAGGCGGCCGTTGCCCGGGCACTGCGCTGGATTAGCCGACACCAAAATCCCGACGGCTCCTTCAGCTTACATGCATTCAACCAGACGGCCGATTGCCGGGGCCAATGTGATGGGGTGGGTGCGCCGAGCGATGTGGCCGGGACGGCATTGGCCTTGCTACCCATGTTGGGGGCAGGGCACACCCATCGGCAGGGGGAATATGCATCGGTGGTGCGGGCCGGGTTGCAGTGGCTGTTGGCCCGCCAAAAAGAGGACGGCGATCTCCGAGACCCCGGCCTGGGTCAAATGTATGCCCATGGGTTGGCCAGCATCGTACTCTGTGAAGCCTACGCCCTGACCGGCGATAGCCAACTCCGACAAGCCGCCCAACGGGCACTGGATTTTATCGTCCAGGCCCAACATCCGCAGGGCGGATGGCGCTATCAGCCCGGCCAAGCGGGCGATACCAGCATGGTCGGCTGGCAACTGATGGCACTTAATAGCGGCCGGATGGCCGGTCTGAACGTGCCCACCGAAACCTTGCTGAAAGCCGGGCGGTATCTCAATTCGGCCCAAACCGACCGCTCCGGTAGTACTTACGGATATTTGCCCGGTAGGTCGGCCAGTCCGGCGATGACCGCTGAGGCCCTTTTGTGTCGGCAATATTTGGGTTGGCCTCGCAATCATCCGGGCCTGCGGGGAGGAATTCGGTTTCTATTGGAGCGGCATCCTCCGGACCCCAAAGACCCCAATATTTACTATTGGTACTATGCGGCGCAGGTGTTTCATCATTACGGCGGGAGCGAATGGGACCGCTGGAACGCCCAGACGCGCCGGATTCTGGTCGAAACCCAGGTAAAAACTGGTCATGCAGCAGGCAGTTGGAATCCCGATCCTTACTGGGGCGGCACGGGAGGCCGACTGTATCAGACCGCATTGTCTGCCTGCACATTGGAGGTCTATTACCGATTTTTACCGTTGTATCGGCAACAGGCGGTGGCTGATGCCTCCCCCGATGGTGGGGCCCCCTCTAAAAGGCAGGGAATGGCTTCCCCAGGACGGATGGCCGATAGTCCCTCTGATGGGGGAGAATCGTCCTCTCCTCCAGCCGCCCAGACGCCCCCTTCTCTTCCTCGGGATACGTCTTCGCCCGGTAATGCTCTCCAGTAGGCTTCGATATCCTCCCATGGTGGGGAGGTGCCCCATGTGGGGGGATAGTGGCTACTTATTCCCCGGCAGTGGGATGGGAGGTGCCTGGTCCGGATATAGGGCTATGATTCCTTAGCAGCGGGAGGGGAAAGAGCCTGGTCCGGGTAGATGGGGTGGATGGGCGATAGGGGAGGGGTGGGCATCAGATCGGCAACTTCTGCGACCTTTTCCGCTTGGGTAGCGAAAAAAACATCCTATGCTTTTTAAGGATTCCGGAATTCTCACCTCCCAGGGAGTCATAGCCAGAGGCGTTCGGATCATGCCTATTTTAGGGGATGCCTCAACACCCGATCGGTTGGCCGGGGTAGAGTCTTTACTGGCTGGCTTGGACCAGAAGGCAGGCCCTCAGGATGCCCGGGCCAAGCAGCAGGCGGCCGTATTGGCTTTCGGCCGACGCACGAGTGCCAGCCCGCCGCTCAACGTCCTGCTAGAAGACGCAGCCGCCATGATCGCCGAAGCCCTGGAGGTGGACCGGATCGGCGTGGGTCAACTGGCCCAATCCGACGCTGTGCTGGCCTTTCGACTGGCAACTCTGGTCAAACAAGGCCTCCTGACCGATATCATCCATCATCAGTATTCCATGGAACCGAGCGCTTCGATGGCCGCCTATACCTTGCAAAGGGCGGCCCCGGTTACTACCCCCAATGTGCTCGAAGAGAGCCGGTTTAGCGATCCGTTTCTGCGGAAGATGAAAGTAGGCGGGGCGTTGATGTTGCCTTTGGTGGTGGGAGGCAAACCGTTTGGTGTGTTGGGCGTCTTTGCCAGAGAGGTAAAAAAGTTCACCATGGAAGATATCCAATTTGCCGAAACGATCTCCTATCTGCTGATCTCTTCGTTGGCCCGTATCCAAGCCGAAGAACAACTCCAACAGCAACAGACCCTGGCCCGAAGTGTGCTGGAATTGATCGACGCTTTCGTGGTTACTTTAGACCCCGAAGGCCGAATCCTGCAGATCAATGCCAGCCTGCAAAAGCTGACCGGCTTCCGACCGGAGCAGGTCGAAGGCCGCTTTTTTTGGGATGTTTTTGCAGCGCCCGACCAAGTGGAACTGATTCGCACCTTGGTTCGCAAAGCGCATCATACCCGGGGCCCCATGGAATTAGAAACCTATCTGGTGGATAAGGAGGGCCAAAAACGTCGGGTATGTTGGACGTTGAAACCCCTGGCCGAGGGCAACCCCCAACAAATAGTGCTTTGCGGAGTGGACCAAACAGAAATCGTCCAGTTAAAAGAAGAACTCCGAAAAGTCTATCACCGCTCTCAACAGACCAGCCAAGTGGTTCAAGAAATATGCACTCTCCTTAAGACCAATCCTGCTGCTGTTTCTCCGGAACTGCTTGCCACCTTACAAGAAGTGGCCACACCTATGACCCCTCCCCGCTACCCATTCCATCCCCTGCGTAGCCCGGTCCCAGAGGAGAATCGGCAATTTGTCCGCCGGATCTACCAATATCGCCAACAGGTGGCCCCCTACAGCCAAGGAGGTTTTCCTAGGCCGGAGGAATTCCTCCCGGTGGAATGCAAAGACATCTCTGCCGGGGGAATCGGGTTCTTTATGGAAAAGGAACCTCCCTTTCGGCATTTGGTGGTGGCCTTGGGGGAAGGTTCGGCTACCAGTTATTTCCTGGCCGAGATCGTGCGCGTCCGCCCCGTAGATCGCCAAGGCCAAAAAATCTACCAGATCGGCTGTAAGTTCATGGGCCGGATCACTCCCCCGCCGGGATTCAAACTTCCCGTTTCGCCCAAGCAGAAGCAATAGCCAGTGGAATGGTGCGGGGCCCCCATCGCACAGGGGGCCATATCATTTTGCCTCCTTTTATCCCCTGCACGGATTAGCCCATGGACGGATGGTGCGGGCCCCTCCATCGCACAGGGGGCCATATCCTGGGGGGCCTGCTTGTGGGCGCCGCTCTACAGCGGGCAGCACAAGCAGGACACTTCTCTCCGCCTACCTCCTAAAAGAGGGACAATCTCAGGCTCCTCTCTTTGGCGCTACGGTTTCCCAAACCCGGCTGGCTGAGTTCTCTACCCTATGGATATTCCGGAAGTTACGATTTTCAGGGGCTTGAGAATCGCTTTGGAGAACTTCGGGCGGCATAAGCCGCATCAGAAGTTCGAACTTTTTGGGAAAGTGCAGTTGGGCGGAAATAGCAGCGCATTTCATTCCCTTCCGGCGGGGGGTATCTTTTCACCTCTCTTTCCCCCATAAGGGGGATATGGCCTCTATCCTGAACCCTATTAATGCCGTATAATCCAATGCTCTTTCCCGTTTGCCACAGCCGGGCAAGCGGAACTCCTGGACGGCCAGGCGGGGCGGAGCAGCAACCGGTAAACAGGTTCGGAATAGCGTCAGAATGCATCTCCCCCTTATGAGGGAAAATCCTCCCACATTTGGCATGGCTCCGGGGATACCCCCCTGGGTTTCCCACTCCGGGCGGTAAAGAGTGGTAAAGTTCCAAACGATTTTTCCGATGGCTCCTGTAAGATTACGAAGTCCGGATCAACCCTGGTGGCTTCGCTGGCTGTTGGCTGGGTATGAATGGGCCGCCTCTTTGCAGCTTGCGGTCCCCCTGATTACCCTAACGGCTGCTGTGTTAGCCTGGGCTACCTTTGTGGAAAAATGGTACGGCACGGAAGCGGTGTGGTTCGGCATCTATCGGGCCTGGTGGTTCATGGCCTTAGTGGGCTTATTGGGTCTGAATGTCCTGTGTGCCACCCTGATCCGCTGGCCGTGGAAAAAACACCAAACCGGGTTTGTCATCACGCATACCGGGATTTTGGTCTTGTTGGCAGGGTGCCTGCTGCAGCAGGGCTGGGGCATCCAAGGCCAAATGATCCTCCACGAAGGCGAAGCCAGCAATCTGGTGTATGAAGACCAGAAGGTGTTTCGGCTAGAGATTTTCGAGAACCGGTTGGCCGAGGGGGGACCGGCAGCCGACCACCCGCTGGTCAAGAGCGTGGAAGTGCCCTTCCGATCCGGGCCGTTCCATTGGGCCGACTATCCCCGCATGGCCTTTTTCCCCTGGCGGATCGTGCCGAGGGATCAGGGTCGAATTTACGATCAGGATGGGATCACCCTGGAGGTATTAGATTATTATGCGGATTCCCAGCGCCTGGCAGTGCCTCGGTTGGTACTGGAGCTAAAGCGGTTGGGGCAGGCGTCTGAACAGGGACAAGCCTCTATCCAAGAGAGTCAACTCTCTGGGCAGGGGATACAAGACATTGGACAGGAAGGGCAAAACGGTGGGCCGGAAGAGGAAGGCTCTGTGCAGGAAGGCCGTCTCAGTCTGACGGTAGCCCCGGTCAGCAGGCCTCATGCCGGTCAAAGACCCTTTGGCCTGGGGGATTGGCAGAATATGCCCTGGGGGCCGCCGGTCGTGTTCTGGTTGGCCGGCAGCCCAGCAGAATGCAGGGCCTTTTTGCACACCCGGCCGGATGGCCCCGTCGGCTCTTCCGGCCAAGTGGTGCTCTGGCATCAGGGGAAGGTCTATCGGTTTTCGGTCTCCGAGTGGCAAAAGGCAGGGCCGCAGCGGTTGGGCGATTCCGGCCTGGAAGTGGCCCTGGTGCAGCATGAGGAGCGGCTTCGGGCCGTGGAGTTGGAAATCCGTCGCTTGGGACCGAACAGTCCCGGCCCGGTTCGCATGTTCCTATTTGCCCAGAATCCATCGCACAACCGACAGGCGGAGGCCTTGGGCGTGTATGGGAGTTTTTGGGTGGAGCCGCCCCAGATACCCCAACGCCTGGCAGAGATCGAACGCGTAGAACAATTGCGCCTGGCGGCCTGTTTACGATTGGACCTACTCCAAGGGCCGGACGGCATCCTCTATTATCGGCAATGGCATGCGCCCCGGGTGGTTTCGGCGGGCCTTTGGCCGGGCTTCGAACACCAGAAACTCCGCCTGGCGGAGCAACCCCCTTCCTCCGGAACATCTTCGGGCCAGGCTGCCGAAGCGGGGCAACCCTATCCGGTGGGACATCTGCCGCCGCTTCGGGTCTTTACGGGCACCCCGTTAGAGACCGAAGTACGCCTGTGCGAATTTCGTCCCGCGGCCCGCCCCAGTATTGTGTATGAACCCAAACCCTTGGAACCAGGGCCTTCGGGCCGACTCCGCCAGCCCATGGCGAAGGTCCGGCTTACCGTCCGAGAAACTTCTCCTTTCCCCCCAACCGAAGACCGTTCGGCCCGTGCAGGCAACCTGCCCGGTGGGCCAAACGCTCTTCCAACAGGAGCCGACAAGCAGGCCGAAGGGCAGGCGGAGGCTCTGTCGGCCCGCTCAGAGACCGCTGATGGCCCAGAAGGTTCGGCACCGCAATCCCAGCGGTCCGCTGCTTTGGAGCCGACAGGCCCGGCCAACACCGGCGAGTTTTGGATTCCCTTAGGCGGGCCTCGGTTCGCCGACGAGGAGGCGGTTGTTTCCTGCGGCCCTCGGCGGGTGGCCGTCCGCTTGGACTATCGAACCCGCCAGTTGGGCATGAAAATCTATCTGCACAAGTTTACCCGGAAGGTAGAGCCCGGTTCGCTGCACGATGCCCATTATTCTAGTCTGGTCGATGTGTGGGAAGGGGACCAAGAGCCGAAACTCCGCCTCCAGAAGGTGCTCATTACGATGAATCAACCCCTTAGCGCCAAAGACCCCGCCAGCGGGCGAACCTACCGATTCTATCAGTCCAGCTTTGCCTATTTGGGCAGACCAGGCGATCCGGAGTTTGATCAGTGGATCCAACAGCGGGCCTTTCGCACGGCCTGGGAAGAAGCGGCCCGGCCAGACCTAACCATCCGCCCCACCCAGGGATCAATCGGATCCTCGGACAGTCCGCCTGGGCTGGGGCCCATTCCAGAAAACCCGATTCCAGAAAATTTGTACCGCAGCATCCTGAGCGTCAACTACGATCCCGGCCGAGGGCTCAAATACGCCGGAAGCCTCTTGATCGTGCTTGGAATTGCCGTGATGTATTGGATGCGAGCATACATTTTTTCCCCCGGCGCTTGGCGGCTGGCCCTGGGGGCTTGGCGGGTTGGCCCATCGGCCGGGCGGTTTACTTCGGGGGCTTGGCAGGTGGGTCCGGGTGTTTGGTGGCGGATCGGCCGGAAGGGACTTGGGGGGCTGCTAGTGGCGGCAGGCTGGGTGCTTGGGGGCGCTGGGTGGGCCGAGGCGGCCAGGGCGGAGGAGTTGGATTGGTCCGGGTGGCGCCGATTGCCGGTCTTTGCCGGCGGGCGGATGATGCCGTTGGATAGTTTCGCCCGCTCGGTGGTGGAACAGATTTGTGGCCGGACCGCCCCCCGCCTGGGTCTGGCAGAAACCTTGCCCGACGAAGACCTCCACCGGCCGGAATATGCGGAAGCTTGGAAACTTTTCCCCGACGGCAAAGCCCGCACCTGGCCACCCTATGAGCTTATTTTCAGTTGGTTGGTCGAACCCCAGCGGTGGCAGCGGGTGCCGTTTCTGGTCGGCCAGCACCACCAACTCCGGGAGGAACTCTTAGGGCTGCGCCGAGAAGATCCGGCCGGTCGGCCCATCCGCTATGTCTCCCCCTGGCAACTGGAACATGCCGACGCCTTCCGGCGGTGGGAGGGCGACCTACGCCGTCGCCGCCGAGAGGCAGAACAAAACGGCCAACGATTCCAACCGACCGGCCTGGATCGAAAAGCCTGGCAACTCCTGAAAGCCTACAGCGCTTGGCAAGAGCTTTGCTTTTCCGCCCAGGCCCTGGCTCTGCCGCAAAGCCTGTTTCGCACCCGTTTGGCCGAACTGCAACAGACCTGGCACGCTACCGCCCAGGCCATGGAACAGGCCTTGGAAATGGCCGAGGCCCACCGGCAGGCCCCCGCAGAGCCGCCGGATCAACCTTCCCAGAGGGCGTCCCCGCTGCCGCCGCCCCGGCAGGCCTACCGCCGGTTTCAGGAGGCGATGGAGGCATTGCAGGCACTGGGGGAACAGCGTCCGATCGACCGTCTGGCGATGGAGCGGCAGGCCCGGGGGCTTCGGCAGTCGGCGGGGGAAATGGCGGATTGGTTTGAACATTTTTACAATTATCTCCGCCTCTCCCCGCCCCCCATGCCCCCCCAACACTGGCACCAGATGCAAGCCCACTGGATGGCCCTGGTCTCCCGAAGCCGCCAAATGCATCGATTGGCCTGGGACGTGCAAACCGCCCTGTTCGACAATAGCCCTGTGGGCGGCAACAGGGGAGAAATGCTCCGCCTGGTCCCCTCGCTGAATCCCTTTGCTTTGGAGCAGTCACGCACGCCAGAGGAAAATCCCCAGCCCTGGCTATCCTGGCAAACCCTGATGGAAGCCTCGCTCACGGAAACCCTGGCCGACTATCCCACCCAAGAAATCCAAGCGGTGCGGGAGGCATTCCGTCAGGTAGCCCAGGCGTACCAAGATCGGCACGCTCCGGACCGAGCAGAGCGGTTTGCCGAGGGCATGGCTCGCTTGGCCGATGCCGTGCGTCGGCTGGGCGAAGCGATCAACCGGCGACGGGCCGACTTGCCCGTCCGACACCTGGATCAGGCCGCCTTCCAGGCCACCCAATACCCCCCGCCCGGCAGTACCGACCTCGAAGTGCACTACAACCAGGTAGATCCGTTCCGGGCTGCCTGGATCGGTTACCTCCTGGCTGTGGTAGGATTTGCCCTGGCTTTCGGCCGGATTCGGAGGGTCATGTTTTGGCTGGGGATGGCCATTTCTGCAATGGCACAATTTTTCATATTATATGGCCTGGGCCTTCGATATGCCATCACCGGCTGGGTCCCGGTGACCAATATGTTCGAGACGGTGGTGTTTGTGGCACTGACGGTGGGGCTGATGGGCTGGCTGTTGGCCCTTTGGCCACTGCTGGGGCCTGGCCTGAAACTGGCCTGGCAGTTGACCGCCTGGCCCATGCTCGGCTCCAGAACCACCGAACCGGCTGCCGAACCAGCACCCCAATCTCCCCGCAGGCCGGAAAACCCGCCCCATGCGGAATCCGCTTCCGGCCCGCTCGCCTTACCGCACCGAGAACCGATTTTACCCCCAGCAGAACGAGAACCGATTGCCCCGCCCCGAGAAGGAGCACCTGTTTCCTCCCCCGAAGAAAAACCAGAAAAACTTGGAGCGGACGTCCCTGCCCTCTCCGTCGCTCCAAAGGCCGGCGACCTGCCGATTTTGGCCGCGCCAACGGTCCAGCTCTGGCGATGGATTTGGGCACCGGTTCGCCTGGCACTGATGGCCGGGGTCTTCTACGCTCTTACCCAGGTCCATTACGGCGAAGGGGAAGGATATACAGTTGTTTCCCTTACCCCTCGGGTCGAACAGGCCGGATCCCTAACGGCCAATGATCTGGTGGCCTGGTTGGTCGGATTGGCCTTTCTGCTGGGCTGTATGGGGTATGTACCCAGAGCGCTGTTGGCTGCCGTCGGAACGGTCTGGACGGCGCCGGCGGTTTGGCGTCGGCAGGGGTTGCACGGACCCTGTCAGCAAGTCCTGGGCCGAAAAGCTTATGCGTTTAGCGGGGCGGTCATGGGACTGCTGGGGGCGCTGTTGGCCTACTATGCCCCACCCACGGTGCTGGACAAGTCCATCGGCCCACTTCGGCCTGTGCTCCGGGACAACTTCTGGCTGACAGCACATGTACTGACGATCACCGCCAGTTATGGAGCCGGCGCCCTGGCCCTGGCCCTGGGAAATTTGGCCCTATTCCATTATCTTTTCGGCCGATACCGGATGGCCTCACCTAGGACAGTTCCCCAGACCTCATCTCCGCCGGCACAACCTCCCCGCACTGAATCTATCCCGCCAGGAATGCTTCCGCATGGACAACCGTTCCAACCCGAATCCCCCGGGCCAGGCGGGGCTCCACCTGGAACGGCTGGGTGGGGACCTCCTCCAGGTCCGACATCGGACTCTGCCCCAATAGAAACACTCCAAACAGAAACCTCGAAGACCCCGCTTCGGCTGGAACCGGCAGCCTGCCAAACCCTGGCCCAATACATCTATCGGGCCATGCAAGCCGCGGTGCTTCTGTTGGCGGCCGGCACGCTGCTGGGCGCACTATGGGCGGATGTGGCCTGGGGACGCTTCTGGGGCTGGGACGCCAAGGAAGTCTGGTCCCTCATTTCGCTTTTGGTGTATATGGTGGTTTTGCATGGCCGATATATTGGATGGTTTGGCAATTTCGGCATGGCGGCCTTCTCGGTGCTCGGCGCCACGTCGATCCTGATGGCTTGGTATGGGGTGAATTATGTTCTTGATGTAGGTTTGCACACCTATGGCCGGGGCACCGGCGGCCTAGGGGTGGTGCTGGCCGTGGTGGCTGCAGATTGGCTCTTTCTGGCCGCCGCCGCCGTGCGATATTATCTGCAAACCCGAACAGTCTCAGAGGCTGCCCCGAAAATCCGTTTTTAGCCGGATCTTTCCACCAACCAGCGGGCCCCAGACTGGCAACACCCTGACAAAACGGCAGTGGAATGAAGCCGAACGGTTGGCAAAGGAATCGGGACCGCCGCTCGGCTCCCAATGGCGGGACAGCCTCTCAGCCAGCATCCCGCCTTTGGCGCCGACGATCGGCCGGGAAGCTAAAGCCACTTCTAGGCGGGTTGTTCGGCGATTCTTTCAGAGGCGGTTATTGGGCGCCGGGGCGGGGCGCAGTTTCGGCCCATCCCACTTCCCGGCTTGGTGTGTCGGTTTCAGCGGGCAACGGCAGAAGGCGCAAAAGCTCAGCGGCCTGGCGGGTGGCAGGCACATGGTGGGTTCGGACCTGCGGTGGGCTACCTGCTAACAGACGGACCAAGGCGGCCAGGGGAATCGGGCCGCCTGCCGGTTCCGCTTCGCCCAGCACCAGTTGATGGGAGCTGACCACGATACTTCCCGGCGCCGGCACCGGACAGATACCCCGAAGCACCAGGCCCTCCGGTCCGATCCGAATCGCCGCCCCCAACTGCTCATAAGAAAAGTACTCCTCATCGGGGCCCGGTTGCAGGCTGGTGGAAAGCCCCAACTCTTGGACGGCCGATTGCCAAAATCGTCGGCTCAGGGTGCCCGGACCACCTCGAATCCTCACTACGGCCTCTTCTAGCCGGGGGCCTACCAGCCGGGCATCTTCCACATCGATCTGGACCAACCCGGTAAGCAGTGTGCCGGCTTCTTCGCCCAGCAACGTGCGCAAATCTACCTGGAACAAATGTCCTTGGAAACGATATTCCACCTGGCCCTGGTGCTGGCATATCCACAGGGTTCCCTGCATGGAGGCTACCAGGCCCAACCGCTCTAGCCCCGGCAATATCCCTGCCAACACGGAACACGGAATGGCCGAGTCGCCCAGAGCCAGTTCCAGACCACTGACCGGCGGCGATTGGCGGTGGTCCCGGCCGAAACGGATTTGAATCGGCTGGTTGGCTTGGGTGCCGGCCAGTCGGAAAGCAACGTTCCCGTGGCTTCCGCCGTCTAAAGGTTGCACAAACCCGGTGCATTCGGAGAGATTGCGGATTTGTTGGCCGATCCGAACCCGGACTTCCGAGGCATGCAGTTGCACTTCATACCGGGGCCAATGGGCCGGTTGGGCCAACGCCCGCCGCACCAAATCGACCAACCGAGGTAGGCCCTCGCTATAGATTTCCATCCCCTGCAAGGTAATCTCCACCCGGCCGATGCAGGCCCGATTGGCGGCATCGGGCTGGGACCAGCGAATCTGTATCTGGTCGGCCCGAAGGATCGGTTGGCCACTGTCCGGATCGGCCAATTGGAGACCTTGGTAAATGGCTTCGGCGGGGCGGGGATGCCTCAGCCCTTCCAGACGAACCCCTAGCCCAAGCAACCGTTCGGCTTCGGCTGCCTGCTGGGCCAAATACCAGGGTGTCATACGCCAGCCGGCCCACAGCAGCAGTCCAACCGTCGGCAAAATACATCCGAGCACAAACAGAGCCAGACACACCCGTCGCCGGGTGGCTTCGTGCAACCAGAACGGCTCGGAAAAGCCGATCATCCCTGATCCTCCGAGATGGGCCAGGCCCGGCAGCCTGCCGCCCATGGCGATTTCCCTAGCCCAGCCCCTCAGGAGTGCTATTGGCTGGGACGGGAGCCTGCCGGTCATGCCGATGTGCTGGGCCTTCTGGGAGCCGTCTCATACGGAAATTCTCCCTCCAGGAGTGCTCACGCTGTGGACCTAGGCAAACGACGGAAGCAACTGTTAATCTAAAACGACTGGGCAAAATGGACAATTTTTGGACTTTGTGTACCTAATCAGCGTGATTTGGTTTCCTAGAACACTCTTTAGCCGAAAGAAGTAACTCCCCTCTCCCTTGGCGGAAGAGGCCTGTTGCAAGGATGTTGGCTTAAAAAGGGTGTCCCTGCAGCGAAAGCGAGAATAAGCTGGATTCCTCCGTACGCAGGAATGACATATACATTGTGCTAAATTGTTATATTTTGTTTATTTTATCCATTTTCTACAGATTGCCTATTTTTATAGTCCACTTCCGTGTAAGGCACCTGTTAGCCAGGCGTTTGACGGCCGAGTTGGGCGGCCATTTGATGGAAGAGGTCCCACCGGGCCTGCATTTCCGGCAGACTATCCCCGCCAAACTTTTCTACCAACGCCCGGGCCACCTCAAATGCCACCACATTCTCCACAATCACGCTGGCGGCGGCAATAGCACACACATCGCTCCGTTCATAGGAAGCCGACTCCGGTTGCCGAGTTCGAAGGTTCACCGAAGCCAGCGGTCGGGCCAAGGTGCTAATGGGTTTGAAAGCTGCCCGAAGCACAATGGGCTGGGAATTGGTCATGCCAGCTTCCAGACCACCCGCATGATTGGTGGGCCGAACAAACCCCAAACAGGGGGTGCCCGCCAACTGAGGATCATAATGGATCGGATCATGGACCTGAGAACCTCGGCGGGCGGCCGCCTCAAATCCCAACCCGATCTCTACCCCCTTGACCGCCTGAATGGACATGACGGCCTGGGCCAATTGGCCATCAAGCTTCCGATCCCATTGGGCGTGGCTTCCCAGGCCGAAAGGAACTCCCTCCACACGGACCTCGACAACCCCCCCTAAGGTATCGCCTTCCTGTCGGCATTGGTCGATCAACTCCTGCACCGGCCCATCCTGCTCCGGATGAAGCGAATAGACCAGGCTGGCGTCCCGGCGCTGGCGAAGTTCCTCCAGCCTGCCCTGGGCTTCCGGATACCGGATGGGCCCCACCTGAACCACATACCCCAAGGCCTGGATTCCAAAGACAGCCAGCAGTTGCTTGGCCAGTGCACCGACCGCCACTCGGGCGACGGTTTCCCGGGCGCTGGCCCGTTCCAATATCCCCCGAATGGGGGAAAGATATTTCATGGCGCCGCTCAGGTCCCCATGCCCTGGCCGGGGACGTTCCAGGTCCTCCAGTTGGTCCAGGCGAACGTCTTTGTTAAAGACGACTAGGGTAATCGGGCTGCCGATGGTCCGGCCCCGCCAAAGGCCGGTCAGGATTTCTACCCGATCGGTTTCGATCCGCTGGCGGCCCCCCCGGCCATAACCGCCCTGACGCCGCTGAAGCTCGGCATCGATCAAATCGGTGCGAACCTCCAGCCCGGCCGGGAACCCATCCACCAGGGCCACCACCGCTTTGCCGTGGGATTCTCCCGCAGTCCAATACCGCAACATAAAAGCTGGGAACTAATGAGAAAGGATTCTTGCGCGCCGAGGTTCGGGGTGAGCCAACTGCTGGTATTGTACTGGCTTCCGCCTCAGCGGACTAGACCAATCTTGGCATGAGGTTCTGGGCGGCCTCTTGCCCTGGGGGCCATTTGGCCCGATAATAGCCCCATCCTGAGTTCCCCATTGGCGGTGCAAAAAGAGTTCCGGCATCTTGTGGGGGAAGCCGTTTGGAGACTCTGGTCCCAGTTTACCCAGGGGATGAAAGGAGAAAGGGTCTATGCCGTTAGTGGTGGTAGGTTCGGTGGCGTTGGACACAATCGAAACGCCGACCAGCAAACGGGAGAATATCTTGGGTGGATCGGCGGTGTATTTTTCGTATGCGGCCAGTTATTTTACGCCGGTTCGGCTTGTGGGCGTGGTGGGCGAGGACTGGCCTGCCGAATATACCAAACTGTTGCAAGAGCGGGGCGTGGATACTCAGGGGCTTCAGGTGGTTCGAGGCGGCAAAACGTTCCGATGGCACGGCCGATATCTGCCCGACATGAACCAACGAGAAACCGTCGAAGTCCACCTGAACGTATTTGAGCAATTTGATCCGGTGTTGCCCGAGGAGTGCCGGCGGGCCCGATTTGTCTTTTTGGCCAATGGCCCGGTGAGCCTCCAACATAAGGTGTTAGACCAATGTACTGGCGCCGAGCTGGTGGTGGCCGATACGATGGAACTGTGGATCAATACGCAGCGGAAAGAACTGGAACGTTTGCTCACCCGGATCGATGGTCTGGTGATGAACGACAGTGAGGCGCGGCTATTGGCCGGGGAAGAGAATCTGGTCCGGGCCGGGCACAAAATCCGGGAAATGGGCCCCCGGTTTGTAGTCATCAAAAAAGGCGAACACGGTGCCATGTTCTTCTCCAAGTACGAAACCTATGTGCTGCCTGCCTATCCGACGCCCGATGTGGTCGATCCCACCGGCGCCGGCGATACGTTTGCGGGGGGGATGATGGGTTATCTGGCCATGCGCGGGGCGTTTGATCCGAAGACCCTGAAAGAAGCCATGGCCTACGGCATCTTGGTGGCCAGTTTTACCGTGGAAGACTTCAGCTTAGACCGTCTGCTGAAGATCCGGCGGGAAGACCTCGAACAGCGTATGGATGAGTATAAGAAGATGCTGAGCTTTTAACCGCCTTTGGGCGGGGGGGCATTCGGGCGTCGGCATAGAGGACTTTTGTTCAGTCCAGGAGGTTTTCCGGTGAGGCAGATTCGGACTTTTGTTGCCGTGGAGTCCAGTCCGGAGGTGCAGCACGCAGCGGAGCGGTTGGTGCAGCAGTTACAACCGATCGGTGCGGACGTCAAATGGGTCGAATCGCACAACATGCATCTGACGTTACAATTTTTGGGAGATGTGGCGGAAGGGAAAATTCCGGCCATTACCGAAGCCCTCCGGAAGGCGGCAGCCGATTGTAAACCTTTCCAAGTAGAAATCCGGAGCGTCGGGGCCTTTCCGAGCTTGCGTCGGCCGAACGTATTCTGGTTGGGCGTCGGGCAGGGTGCTGCGCAGCTTGCTGAGCTGGCCCAAAAGGTCCAACGGGCTTTAGAACCCTTAGGTTTTCGGCCTGAAAACCGCCCGTTTCACGGGCATCTGACGCTGGGGCGGGTCCGGCGGGCCGGACCCAGCCTAGACAAACTGATCGCCCGATTCCGGCAAGAGGAGCAATTCCTGGCCGGGTGGATATCTGTCCAAAATATCACCCTCTTTTCCAGTCAACTCACCCCTCAAGGCCCTATCTATACTCCCCGGGAGCATCTCCGGCTGGGCGCCGACCAAGCGGCTGAAAAATTTGGACTCCACCTGTAAATACTCCTCCTACCAGGAGCGAAGAATCGGGCGGCCCATGACCGGTTTCTCCTTGTCGGAGCGTACGAACCGATCCCCAGTTTGAAGGTAGGTACCTTCTGATTTTTACAATAGCTTCTGACAAAAATGCGAGGTTTTCGTTTACAATGGGACAGCCTTTTACCCTGTCCCGGAATCCCTGTCGGAGGGCATCGGCCGAGGGCTTCCACCGGCTTTTGACGGGCCATGGTTCGGTTGGGTGGGTTTTGGGGAGCTCGACGTTACGAATGGGGAACTTTTTGGGAAAGTGCATGGTTACCAAAGGGCTGTGTGTGTGATCTTGGTAGTCTGAGGAAGGCCGGTGGGGAGGCCATTCGGTTAAAAACGGAATTTCGGAATAGCCTCCGAGGACCGTCGGTTGGCGGTGCGTCCGGGTAAAAAGGCATTTCCCCGAGGGTCGGGGACTCACACCATTGGATCAGCCCGGCTCCATGTAGACGGAACCCTCTCGGAGCACTGTCCGTCCGGAGAACCCAGGAATCTGCTTATTTTCCGAGTTCCGATGAGGATCCGGATGCGTTTCCTTTTTGAGTCCCTAGCAGGGAGATCGATTTATTCCGGATTTGCCGTCGTGGTGGTCCTCCCGTTCCGCTCGGGGCCGCGGAGGGCCAGGCTGAGGTAGCGGTCGTCCAGGTGGGCCATGATGCGTTCGGCCACCCATTGGTCCAGCAGACGGCGGAGGGCGTCCGGATCGGGCAGGGGTTCTCCGGGCCGGTCGGCACCGGCAAACTCCACCGAAAGCGGGCGGTCTCCAGCGGAAGCTTCGCTTAAGGGTACCGACAGCGGTCTGCCGCTGAAAGTGTCCTTCGGGGCGCCCGGCGCTGGCAAGCTGCCGGAGGCCGAAGCGGCGGCGAGTTCCCGAGGCCAATTATACAAATGTTCTACAATGCTCCGGAAGGTCCGTCCGGTGTCGCAAAACAGATAGACCTGGCGTTGCCAGCCGGTCAACCGACGCTGAAAGACGGCTGCCCCCGGCCGGGTATCGGTCAGCAGCAGCACTCCGTCCGGCCGGTCCCATTGCCGCAAGGTAACCGTGCCGTACAGGCTATGCCACCGCTCGATCTGCCGGCGAACCGGTTCAAAATACTCGTGCGGGTTCCGGCCGTCGGCGTAATCGTATTCATAGTAGTAGGCCAGGCGCCGCAGAACCGACTCGGGAAACGGATACACATACCGGAAAGCCGGGTTGGGGCGGGGGTTGGTCATCCCGTGGCCGATCGGGTCCTCAAAATACGGGGAAAACCGATCCAACCGGACCCGTCCCCAGGCGATCGGCGGCGCCAGATGATAGAGCGAGGGAATCAGATCGGCCAACCAGCGGTAATCGTCCGGATTTTCACCGGGAAATCCGTACAGGATGTTCCATTTCACTTCGATGCCCGGTTCGGAAAGCCATTTGAGGGTTTGTAGGTTTTGCAGGCCGGTGGCCCCCTTGTTGATCATGCGGAGGATGGGGGTAATGAACGTTTCAATACCTAACTGGGCGGCCCCCAATCCGCAGGCCAGCAGCTTCTCCACCTGCTGGCGAGTCATGTTGCACTTCATCTCAAAGACATATTTGAGGTCCAGCCCAGTCTCCCGGAACATCGGCAAAAAGGTGTGGAAATACCGATAGTCCAGGATGTTGTCCGCCGAACAGGCTTTGCGCACGCCGTACCGACGGGCCAAATAAACCAATTCGTCCACTGCCCGGCGGGGCGATTTGCTCCGATAGACCAACGACGCCCCGTTCAGGCCGCAAAACTTGCAGTGGTGCTTCTGGCCCCACCAGCAGCCGCGGGATGTCTCGAAAAACAAGAGCGGCTCAAAACACTCTCTAAGCGGACTGTCCGCATACCGCTGAAAATAATCGTCAAAGTCCGGGTAGGGCAGGCTATCCAGGTCATCGACGGTGAGCGGATCGAGCCGGCCTCCAAGCTGCCGACCCGGTAGCCCCACCGACGTAGGCAAAAGCAGTTCCACCTCGTTTCGGGAAAGGCCGTTCGGGGCACAGGCTGAGGCCGTGGGCAGATGGTCCGGCCCGTCCCTGTGGCCGCTTTGCCCGGTTGGGTGGGTTGGCCTGGCCAGGATGTTCAAAGTGTCCCTCCCGACCACGCCCTGGGGCAACTCCAGCGGCCCGCCTCGAAGCACCTGTTCGACAAACGGCGGGAAGTTCAAGTCGGCTTCGCCCAGGAACACATAGTCGATTTCCGGAAACTGGGCCAGAAGTTCCACGCCCATTTCGCCTTCGCAGGCTGCCCCGCCGAAAACGATGACCACCTCCGGATGCCGCCGCTTGATCCGCCGGGCCAGGCACACCGAAGGCATGGTCTGCTGGAACGTGGCGGCAAAACCGACAATTTTATATTGGGCCCAGTTGAACGCCTGCTCGCAATAGTCTAAAAACGGCTCCACATGCCGCTCCAGGGCCTGGTACTGACGAAACTCCTCCGGGGTCATTTCCGGATCGGCCCGAAGCAGAATCTGGCGATAATACTCCTCGTCGTCGGGCAATTGGCCGGGGAAGTAATGCTTGGCAAAAAGCCGCTCTCCGCCCAGGACAAACGCAAAGTGATCGGCAATCCAGTAATAATCGTCGTAGCCGATCCGCTCGGCAAAATCGAAGTTCAGATAGGCCATCTGGCACGGGATGCCCCGGCGATGGAGGGCCGCCTGCAAAAGGCCCGGCCCTAGGTTCGGCCAACGGAGATTGGAAAAAGGCATGTTAACCAGCAGCACCCGGCTCATGGGAGGCTCCAGGCACACCCTACCTGCCCGCTTTGCCCACCAAAATAGAACCAGCCCAGCCACGGACAGACGCAAAACATAGGAAACAGCTCCTCTTGTGTTTTATTATTCCAGGAAGGGCTAAAATAAACAAGGAAGCGATTTCTGCCTCTTTTACGTCTTGGTCCTCCCCCAAGCAGAATATCCACAGGCGGCGTCCAAAGGCCGGGACCAATGGAAGACGGGCTTGTGCATCCTTCCGAACCGGAAAACCCGCTGGGCGTAGTCCGGCTTCAGGCGGGCCAGTGTTGGCGGCTCCAAAAAGCCATCCCGCCGTTTGCCGATCTCGTGGTGCTCTTGAACCCCGTTCGTAGCGCAGCCGGTCCGATTTTCTGGGAAGTGATCCTTCCTTTGGCCGATCGGGCTGATCGGCTGCTTCAATGGATAGCCTCCTCCGGCGGCCTGTGGGAATCGCCCGTTGGTTCCTGGGAGAGAAGAGCCACCCGGGAGGAACCCATCCAGCGTCCGACAGAAAATCCTCCGGGTACCCGTCCGGGAGAGGAATGCGTTTTTGTGGAAGAGGAACCCTCCCCGCCTCCGCCAGAAACTCCTCCGGGTTTACCGACGCCGACGTCAGAGTATGCCCGGCCGGGCGAACCGGCGGAGGGCATCCGGATCCAGGTGCGGGAGGAAGTCCTGCGGGCTAGCCTCCGGCAGTTCATGGCCGAAGGGCTTGCGCCCAGCGACGTTCGGCGGTGCATTCGGACCTACCAGCACGGGTATTTTATCCTCGGGCCGCTCGAAGAGGCGCTTCGAGAGGTCCCGCCGGGGTTGCTGTGGGAACCGGACATGCGGCGATTTCCCAGCCCGGAAAACTTTCTCCAGGCCCTCCAGCAAGCCGACACCGAAGCCCTCCTGCAAATGCTCCAGCAGGAGCCGACGCTCCTGGAGCAACTCTTGCCAAGACCACCGGGGGAAGCGGATTTCGTCTGGCCAAGACCACCGGGGGAAGCGGATTTAGGCGGGCCCCTGCAAGACGGCCAAGAGGCCAACGATTCCCGGGCGGCATCGGAGGGGCCGATGCTTTACACCTCTGTGCCGGCTGGGCAATCAACCATACCTGGGCAGCCAAGGGTCTTAGGGGAATCAAGCATACCTGGGCAGGCAAGGGTCTTAAGGGAATCAAGCATGCCTGGGGCATCAAGGCTGTCTGGGGAACCAAGCATGTCTGGACAGCCAAGCATGCCGCCGGCGCCGGCCTTGTGTTGGGCGGTTCGTCTTGGGGCTGCGGAGTTGGTGAAAATCTTGGTGGAGATGGGAGCGAATGTTCATGCTTCGGATACGGCGGGCAATACGCCGCTCCATTGGGCGGCCCGGTTGGGCCAACTGGAAATCGTCCGTATCCTGCTGGAGCACGGCGCCGACGGGAGCCGAAAGAATCAGGCAGGCGAAACGGCGCTGTTAGTTGCAGCCCGCTCAGCGGCCTGGGACGGCCCCCGGATAGCCCAACTCCTGCTGGATGCCGGGGCGGAGGCCGATCTGAACTCCCTGGTCGCCCTGGGCCGCGTGGAGCAGGTCCAAACCATTCTCCAAGCCCCTGCCCAAGCCCTGGCCGACGCTCCCCAACCCGATCGGCTGCTGGACGATGCGCTGTGGGCGATTCAGCGGGCCATTGCCCGTCGTATGGACCCGGCCATTACCGATCCGGAGACCCTCGATGCGGTGATGGCCGAGTATTTGCCGATGCTGGAAGGTTTGCTTCAGGCCGGGGTGGACCCGAATGCGGACTTCCCGTTGTGGCGGGCCGTGCAATTGCCCGATCCCCGTCCGGCGGCGCTATTGCTTCAGTGGGGGGCCGATCCGAATCGGAAAATCCACGAAAACATGTTTCCTCTGGAAGTGGCCCGGACGCCTGCCATCCGAGACCTGCTCCGCCGCCACGGGGCCAAACACCCCGATGATCCCGACTTGGTGGTCCAGCGGGAAACCGAGCGTCTGGCCCACTGGCCGGAAGACACGGAAGCCCTTCGTCGGCGGGCGGAAGCCTGGGCACGATTAGGCCGATTGGACCAGGCCCTGGCCGACTGGGCCGCCTTCAGTCAACTGGAGCCGGAATCGCCCGAAGGCTATTTGGGTCAGGCGTGGATATGGGCCAGTTGCCCGGACGACCGATTCCGAGACGGCCCCGCAGCCTTGCGGGCGGCCCAGCGGGCCGTGGAACTGGCCGGCGGCTGGGAGAGCTTGATCCACCAGCGCGTTTGGAACGCGGAGACCGGCCAGGTGTCGGTCCGAACCGAATATTGGCTTACCTATGCGGCGGCTTTAGCCGAGCTGGGCCGGTTCGACGAGGCCGTCCAGGTGTTGGACCAGGTGTTGCTGATCTGTTCGGCGGCGGATCGGCCCAGGATTCGGTATGTGCGGAGCCTCTTTCTGGCTGGCCAGCCGTATCGGGCACGCCCGGCCGAACAAGAACATATCCTCTACCAGCAGTTTACCGAGGAATCCCCCCCGCCAGGAGGGATTTTTGCCCGGCTGAAAACTTGGTGGAGTCGTTTGATGGGGAGGCTTTGGCCCAAAGGAGATACAGAGGGGGAAAAACCTCTATAATACCACCCATTCGTGGTAGGCTGCGATCTCCTAATCGGGGGGACAGGTTTGCTTGAAGTCGGTAGGATGTGCTATCCTAACATGGACGGATAAGAGACTCCTGGCTGGAAAAATCGCCTCTTTTGCCGAGGGTAGGGCGATCTACCCACCCGGCAGAACAGTTCAGACCAAGACGAGGAGGGTAGCCGATGGGAAAATCCAAACGACCGGGGCGGCGGTTTTATATCGGTGTGGACATTGGGGGGACGAAAATCCAGGCCCTGTTGGTCGATTCGGCGGGGGTGATCCTTCAGCGTGCACGTACCCCCACCCCTCAGGGGGACGATCCCGAAACGGTGCTGGCCGCTGCGGAAGAGCTCATGGAAAAACTGGTAAGTGAAGAAAAACTTTCTATTTCGGATATATCGGCCATTGGGGCGGCGGTGGCCGGGGTGGTCGATCCGAAAAAAGGCCGGGTGGTGGTTACCCCGAATATGAGCCTTAGCGGTCTGGAGTTGGGCCCTCGCTGGGAGAAGCGATTTGGCGTGCCGGTGGCCGTGGGAAATGATACCAACTTGGGTACTTTGGCGGAGCGGTGGTTAGGGGCGGCCCGGTATGTGCGGAGCGCATTCGGCATTTTTGTGGGCACCGGCATTGGGGGCGGATTGGTCATCCGGAACCGGATTTGGCGGGGGGCCAGAGAATCCGCGGCCGAAATCGGACATATTGTTATGGAAATGAACGGGCCGGAGTGCGGCTGTAGGAACCGCGGCTGTCTGGAGGCGCTGGCCAGCCGGACCGCCATCGAACACCAACTCCGCCAAGCCATCCAAAACGGCCGCCCAAGCATCCTGCCCGAACTTACCGGCGGCGATTTGCAGCGGATTCGCAGTGGCGTGCTTCGGCAGGCCCTGGGTGCCGGCGATACCCTGGTCCAAGAGGTGCTTGCCCGGGCTGCGGAAGTGCTTGGGTATGCCTGCCTGACGGTTCGGCATCTGGTGGATCCCGAAGTGATTATTCTGGGCGGCGGGGTGATCGAAGCCTGTGGGCATTTTATGGTGCCGATTGTCCAAAAGATTGTCCAAGGGGATCGGCTGCCCGGGGCCCGGCCAGGCGGCCAGGTGGTGGTCTCGGCGTTGGGCGACGATGCGGTGGCCCTGGGAGCGGCCGCCCTTGCCGCCCGAAAAATAGGCCGAAATCCCCTCAAAAAACGTTTCGCCCTCCTGCCTCAATATCCTAAACTCCGCCTGGGCCCGGACAACCAAATTACCGCCCAAAAGCACACCTACGGCCAGGATTTCTATGTGTTGGCCTCGGGGAAAATCAAAAACCGTAAACAGGAGTTCCTCGGGGGGGAAAACGCCGCTGGCCGGCTGCTTCCCTTGGCTGAGATGGAAAAACTGGCCGAGGGCGGGCCCGAGGTGGTCTTTGTCGGGACCGGCTTTTCCGGCCAGTTCGAAGTGGCATCGGCAGCGCAGGAGCACCTGGCTTTGCGGGCCATTCGGTTGGAAGTTTTGCCCACGCCCGAAGCAGTCCAGGCCTTCAACCAGTGCAGGAAGCGAAAGGCCGCCCTCTTCCACCTGGGACAACCTGGATAACCCCAGACCCCGGCCGAATGGCTTCCCCCTTGTCTTTCCGGTGGAAGGGGGGATTACTCGGCGGCGGATTTCGTGCCGGCTGGGGATGCACTGATGGGCACTCCTTCCGGCAGCGGTCGGGCTGCCGTGGCATATCCCTGTTGGGCCAGGGCCTCTTTGAGCCGTCGAAACTCCAGAAAACTATCCGGATACGTCCAGAGGGTGACGGTGCTTTTGCGGGGGGGAAACTGCGCTAATGCCCGGCGGAATTCGGATTGGGGCTGGAGGGCTTCGTCGATGGTTTCGCCCAGGTCGGCTCGGACCGGCAAAAGCATCAGATACCGGAGGGCCGCCACCGTGGCCACCACCCCTTCGTGTCGGGGCCCCGACAGAGCCACTTCTTTTTTCTCGAATTCGTATTTCACCCGGAACCCGCCGATCGGTCCGATCGTTTCCGTCATTTCGGACAATTGGCGGAGTTTATCTTGTTTGGCTTGGGCGTCGGCTTTGACGGCTTCGACAATTTGCTGCATCGGCACAAAAACCACTCGGCCGCCCCGAAGCTGGAAGTGGACCTCGTACTGATCGACGGTTCGGCTCAGGGGGGTGGGCGTATGGTGGATCAGTTCCACATGTTCCGGCGGCTTGGTGGGCTGCTGGAGGACTTTTGTCCAATGGTCCAGCTCCGCTTGGGCTTCGCTGAGAGCGTGGCGGAGTTCGAACTCTCGGCGGGTTTGGGCGTCCAGGGCGGCTCGTTGGGCTTCTAACTCCTGCCGCGCAGCCGCCACCGCCGTGGCCAACATCACCCGCTCCTGAGTCCGAAGGGCAATGGCCTGCTGCACCTCCTGGATCTGCCCGGCCAGCCGAAGCACATCCGCCCGCAGCGAGTGCACCTTCGCCTGCTCGGCGGCTAGCTCCGAAAGCGCCTTTTCCTCTTCCGGGCTAAGGCCCTCCGGCAAGGGCACCGGCGCCTTGGCCGCCCGCAGCCCCACCAACAGGACCAAAATCACCAAAATCCCCACCAGGTTGGTCAGCACATCCAGAAAACTGTCCTGGCCGGGCGGAGAAAAATCGTTTTGCTCACGTTCCTGCACCATCGGAATCCTTCCACCTACGTAACTATTGAGCCGAATGAAGCACACCGCCTCTCCCCTCGCTGTCGAGAGGCCGGCCTAGCTGAAGGCCAGGCCGGGTGAGGGGGCAAAAAAGAAGGTGACCGTGCCCTTCTGCTAGCCCCCCTCACCCCACCCTCTCGACGGCCAGAGGAGAGGGGAAAACATCGTCCCTTCGTTCGGCTAAAAGGTTACCCACCTATAAATCCAAAGACCCTTGCTCAGCCGAAAAGATGTCTTGGCTCCTTTATGGTGCCGGCGGCCCCGCAGAAGCAAACTGTCTCTTATGTCCCCTGGATCACTGCCTCCATAATGTTCTCTTGTGGACAAAGGGATATTCAGCGTTTTCGTTCGATTAACAGGCCGCTGTCTTCCAGCAGGGTTTGGAGGTCTTGGAACCGGTCTTCAGCGCCCGGGGCCACTCGGACTGAAAGCACCGGACGCCAGTACATACCTCGGCCGGCAATTCCCCAACGTTCGATCTGTTCCCAAACCGCCCCCACCAGTTCATCCAGGCTGTCCACGGTTTTGGAGCGGAAGGGGATTTCTTTTTGCTCCGGGGTGCCCGGGGCAAGCACCAGCCGATCCGGATAACATTCCGCCGGGATGGGCCGGGTGATGGGAATGGCTTTGTCGGCACTTTCCGGCAACGCCCAATTCCGACCCCGCAGCGAGCGCAGCTCTTTCGCCGAGCCCACCGGGGGTTTCTGCATCCCAGAATTTCGGGAGCCAGGTTCCCCAGGGGAGTCTGCCGAGGCGGAAAGTTTGGGAGGCGGATCATACCACTCTCCTGGACGCCGTCTTGGGGTTGCCCGGCCAGAGAAAGCTTCTGGCTGCTCCGCTGTTTGGCGCCCTTCGGGCGTCGGCACGCCGCCTATCCATTGCCGGGTTGCTGACAAACCATTTCCGGCATTGGACGCATCGGGCGTCGCGGGGGGCATGGAACCAAAAGAACCCGAACCCATCTGGCCTCCGGAGAGGCCGGCTGGTCCGGCCGGCGAACTGGAGGCTGCCAAGCCGCCCGCTGATCCGCCTGGCTGCCCCATACCTGTTCCTATGTTTCCCATACCCACTCTCATGCTTTCCGAGGAAGCAGACGCGTCGCCGAAGGCACCGGGGCCTCCTCCGGCAGCAGGGGAACCTTGCCCAGAAGAACTCCCCAGGCCAAAACCGCCCTCCAAGCCCTCGCTTGAACCACCGGCTTGTCCCTCCGGACCTGGATGGCCGGAACCGCTTGTTCCCAAACCCTCGGAGGCTCCGGAGCGGCTGGTGGGCGCGGCATGGTCGGCCAACGGAGTTCTTGTTCTGGACCGGGAGGTCCCCTCGGCAGCCAGCCCGCTGCCAGGCCCTTGGCCAAGACCATCCCCTGATCCGGCCCGGCCAGGGGGACTTTCCTGGGGGGAGAAAGCGTCTCCTGAGAGGCTGGGTGTTTTTTGGGATCGGTCTGTGTCGGCAAAGCGGGCAGTTCCCGGCCGACCGGAGCCGCCGCCCCCGCCGCCCGCACCGCCAGAATCTTCCAGTTGGATGCCCCGGGGCCCGACTCGGTAAAGAGGCCGGGTGCGGCCAGCCACCCGCGGAGCAATCTTGGCCAACACCTCTTGGCGTGCCCGGGCCAACTGGACCTCTTCCCGCAGAATCTGGGCCAACTGCGGATCCGCCGGCGGAAACTTCAACTGCCAATCCTGTCCGATCAGTTCGTAGCCAAACTCCGATCCCCACTCCGCCAATGCCTCCCGGGCGGTATAGTAGGCGACGATGCCGTCCGGCCGAACCAAAAGCAGCGGATAGGGTTCCTGGGCTTCGGAGAGGCTGCCGGCCTGAGTGGCCCAATATTCCCGCACCGCCCGGATCGCCCGGGCCAGGGGATTTTCCTGCGTCAGCGGCCCTTCAAAATCCCGAGGTGGGAGCACAATGCCTTCCGGCTGCAGGATGATCGCCTCTTGTCGGCATTCGATGTAAATGGGCCGACGGTGAGTCCCGTAGGGGCCTTGGTATGGAATGATAGCGTAAGAGACTTCGCTCTTTTGGGCGGCCTGAGCTTTTTGGGCGGCCAGGTGTTTGGTGCGCAGGATCTCGGCCTGCAATTGGCGGAGGCGATCTTCTAGTTGGCCCAGATCTGCCGTCCGGTGGACCGATTGTTCCAAGGCTTGCCAGGCCCGCTGGAGTTGCTCCAGTTCCTGACGTAATTTGCGCAAGTGGTCTTCGGCGCCGCCTAGTTGGAGTCGGGCCTCGGCCAATTGGGCCTCCGTCTTGGCCCGGGACTCTCGAATCTGCTCGGCCTGCCACTGGAGGAGTTCTCGCTGTTGGTGGATGTCTTCCAAGGAGACCTTTTTCTGACTGGCAGCGGCCTGGGCAGTCCGGATGGCCTGTACCCGTGCGTGCCGGGCCAACACCACCAAAAGAACAATCAGGCCACCCATCACACAGATGAGCACCGCCAAAAACGGAAATAGCGATAATCCGCCAGCCGGACTCCAGCCGGCGCCCTTCCTTGAACGCCTCATCCCTATGGACCTATCCGGTCTGGATTCCAGGACTCCTCCGGAGCCCCTTGCTTTACCTAAGCATATCTCTCTGCTATCAATCCTTATGCCGCCTGGCCTTTTCGTCGGGGGGTTTCCAGTTGGACCGCCGGCGCATCTAACGGCGTTTGTCCTAACCGGGCATGGAGCAGATGAATCGCTGCCGTCAGACTGGAAAGGGCCTGTTCAAAATGCCCACTGCCCGCCAAAGAGGCCAAGTTCCGGTTCAACGCCTCTTCCAATCGGGCGATCTGTCCGGTAGCCTCCACCGCCCCGCTTAACACCTCCACTTGCTTGCTGATATGCTGTTGGAGTTCGGCCAAGGCCTGGGCCTGCTGGCCAAGGGCCTGCTGCATCCGCTCCCAATGCTGCTGGTTCTGTTGGGCCAAAGCCTGAACCTGCTGCGTAAAGGCTTGCCCCAGGCGATCCCAATGCTGGTGATTGAGTTCGGCCAGGGTCTGTTCGGCCGAAGTCCATTGGCGATGAAGGGCCTGAAGGGTTTCGTTCAACGCCCCGGCTAAGGCCGACTGGAGCTGCTTTTGGGTCATCTCCGTCAAACCGGTCCATCGTTTCCCAGCCGCCTCCAACGACTCCTGCCACATCTCGGCCTGACGCCGGACCAATTCTTCGGTCTTTTCCGTCAGGGTTTCCAATATGCGGCGCACAGCGACCAGTTGGCCTTCTGGACTGGCCTGCACGGTTTCGAATCGGCCCAGCAGTTCTTCTTCGGCCCGATGGTCGATATCGGCCAACAGACGCATTTCGGCCCGGTGGACAAAAAACTGTCCGAACATCAGCACCATGGTTAATCCCAGGGCCTGGGCGGTCGTGTTAAACGCCACACTCAAGCCGGCCACCACATCGGGCAAGGATTTTTCCAGGGCTTCGGGTTCCAGTTTAGCAATGGCCATGGTAAGACCTAACACCGTGCCCAAAAAACCTAAAATGGGAATGGCCCAGACCACCACCCGTAACAGGGCATAACTGGCCTCCAGACGGGCGGTGTCCTGGTCCGCCAGATATTTCAGCTCCTCCAAAAGTCCGTCCGCACTGGCTCGGCGACGGACGTGTTCCAAGGCGGCCTGGATGCGCCTTACCAGCCAGGTTTCTGCCCGATCTGCCTGCCTCTCCAGGTGGGCCAGCAAGCTCTGGCTGCCGGAGACCGGGTCCAGGGGCCGAGCGACGGGAGGCAGAACCGGGCTGGCCAAGGCCTGCCGTTGCCAACCTAACAGCAGCACTTTCAGACCCAACACCGCCAGGCCCACAAAAAACATGGCCGTGCTAGCATAGTTGATCGGATGGGCCAGGAAATAATCCTCAAACAGCCGGCCCAAAGCGCCTTGGGGTTTCCATGCCTGAAGGCTGCTGTAGAAGGCGGTTGTTGCCAGTGCCCCCCACAAAATGGGGGACTGAATCACCATCTGAAAAATCCGGTTGGGCTTTTTCATCGGGATACCTCTACAACTTTCTGGGGGGCATGAATCCACTATTTATTGGTATTTTAGTTGCCCAAAACGGTCCTTTTCCTAGAACATCTTCTCAAAATCGACATAATCCGCAAGTTTTATCTATGTTTCTGCCTTTTTACCGGGCAAGCATCGGTTTTCAGGGCACCGTACCAGGGCGAGCAGTCTCGGAGACCCACAAGATACATAAATTGAGTAATATACACAAAATAGATAAACCCAAAGGTTTCTTCTATACTGCCGGCAGCCCCCCGCCGCCCCCCTTTTTGTACCTATAAATCCTAAATAGAAAAAGCTCGATTCTAGGAAGTGGGCGGGCGGTACAAAGTGCCTTCGTTGAGGTTTGATTACCGTTCCCCCGAGGAGAGCAACTCCCCGGAGAGTAACGGCTAGATCGTCTTCCTGAAAAGGTGGACCCCGCGTCTGTCCCTTTCCAGGGCAAACTCCAAGGTCCCAATCAGAGGATTCCATTCGGCGGTCACTTTTCCCCACGGCTTCCTCCGCACCCTCCTGCGCAAACCCTCCGGGAGGCGTCTCGACTAAACTCCTATATAACAGCAGACCTATATAACAGCAGACCCCTTCCTATATAACCGCAGACCCCCGCAACCAGGGGAACAAAATGCCCTTGCAGCCACCGGCGGGGAGGACTCTTTTCCGATTAAAGAGAGACCGCTCCGAGTAAAGAGAGATCACAGAGGGCGGAATCTGGGTTTCCCTGGCCCCATTCCGCCCCTTCTTGACTTCTCCGAGGCACTTCCGGGATGATAAAGGGAAAGGAAAAGGGCCGGGGCGTTCGGATGGGGATTGGGGTTCCCCCAGGGGCTGCCGGTTTCCCCGGAACAATGGTTGCTTTGGTTTTTCTCCCCCGAGAGCCGGGGGTTTTGGTAGGGCGAATTGTTCGAGGGAGCTTGGCGGGGAGAGTCCGGGGGTTTTTCTTCCGGTGCAACGTGGGGATCGAGAATGGCCCGGGTTACGCTGCAGGTGATCGACGGCGCAGACCGTGGAAAGGTGTTCCTCAATATCCCCACCCCGGTTACAGTCGGCCGGGAGGAAGGCAACGTCGTGCAACTGAACGACGAACGGGTAAGTCGATTCCATCTGAAAATCCAGGAAGACGAAGGCCAAATCGTGCTCACCGACCTGGAAAGCACCAACGGCACCCGGGTGAACGGAGAGTTCGTAAAAATCTGTACTCTTCGGCCGGGCGATGTCATCTCCATTGGCCGAACGGTGCTTCTGTTCGGTTCTCGAGAGGAGATTGCCCAACGGTTGGCCATGCTTCGGGGGGCGGACCTTTCGGCCGGCGTCTATCCCGAGGAAGAGGTGGAAGCCACGCTTCCCCGGTGGAGTTTAGACGAAGAATTGGCCTGGTCGGATCAGCCTGATGCCCAGGCGGTTTTGCATATCCTCTTGCCGCCCGAATTGCCCAAAGGGCTTTCCCCAGGCCAAATCGCTCAGTTATGGGAGGTATTTCAGTATTTGCATCTTCGGCTGCGGCGTCTGATCCAATCGGTTCAACCGGCCGGAAAGAAAGAAAAAGAAACGGTCATCCTGGATCAGCGGCAGTGGCAAAACCTCTTGGATTTGCAGGGCCGATTGGCCGCCTACCTCCGCACTCTAGAAGAACCAGAACCTGAAATCTAGACAAACGGCGCCATTTTAGCCGAATGGAGGGGCGTGCTTGGCAGGCCCGCAAAAGCGGCGATCCAAGGCAGATACCTCCAAGAGATCGGACCTGGCAAGCAGGTCCCTCCAAGAGCATCTTCATTCGGCTAAAATGGTACGCTAAACGACACTCCTGCCTCGCAGGGTTCCTCCTGCATTTCGCAGTTGACGGCCTAGCTTTCTGCGCCGGGCTAGGGGGACTAGGGATTCTTCGCTTCAGAAAGTATATTGGAACCTCTGAATAAAATAGCGGATAACGGAATTTTCGTTCTTGGGTTTGTTTTTTTCACTTCCTAGGGGTCTCAGCAGGCGGAGGGGGCAAGTCCG